>Ga0233449_1002654_pt1 | contig 13915 bp, 12 predicted proteins | sample SI_124_October20_FD_183012 | JGI IMG/M metagenome (GOLD analysis project Ga0233449, IMG submission 183012) | Seawater microbial communities from Saanich Inlet, British Columbia, Canada - SI_124_October2016_200_MG | ecosystem: Environmental > Aquatic > Marine > Inlet | place: Canada: British... | reverse complement strand
CCAGCGATGTCACATTTACCTGTGTGACCAATACAGACGCCGTGCGCAACATTGTCTTTGGCGAGGGCGGCATCGCCGAAGGCGGGGCCAAAGGCAAAGTCCTGGTTGATATGTCGAGCATCGAACCAGGCGCCACGGTTGAGATGGCGACGAAACTGAAAGCCGACACCGGCATGGGCTGGGTCGACGCGCCCATTTCCGGCACCCCGACCGCCTGCCTTGAAGGCACCCTCACGGTCATGGCCGGGGCCGCACAAGAAGACTTCGATTTCGCTGAACCCGTGATCAACTGCCTGGCCGGACGCCTGACCCACATGGGCCCCAGCGGTGCTGGCCAGACCACCAAACTGGTCAACCAAACCCTGGTCGGTGGCTCCCTCGCTTTGGTTGCCGAAGCCATAAAATTCGCCCAGGACGCCGGTGTCGACGCCACCAAAATTCCTACAGCCCTGGCCGGTGGCCGCGCCGATTCGCCGGTCCTCCAGGAATGGGGTGCCCGCATGGCCGTGGAAGACTACGCGCCCTCCGCCGCCATCGACATCATGCTCAAAGACCTCAACACCGTCTCCCGCACCGCCCAGGCCCAGGGCACACCGATGCCTGTGGCCGGTGCCGCAGGCGACGTCTTCCAACTCGCCAGCCGCCAGGGCCACGGGCGACTGGACGTCTGCGCGATCAAGAAGATTTATGATTAAGGGATTTGGTAAAAGGAATATTGGAACATGACCCATTCCCTTCGAATTAAGATCGTGCCCCCAATATTCGATTTTCGGCAAAAGTTCAGGACAAGAAACTAAATATTGCGTCTCTCGAAATGTATTGCGCCCTCTTATCAGGAATTATTCACTAGAATACAACTATATATTGCGTCATTGTTTGATTCAACACTAGATTAGATTGAATCGGAGAATGCCAAAATGAGTGACAATATCTCAACCCCTCAGAAGCCACACGAGAGTAAAAAAGGAATTTTTGAATATTTGATTTCCGCCACTTCCAAATTGAAAACCATTCAAGGCTTTCTCGCGGCTGTAGGTGGATTAGCTCTCATATTGGGTGGTTTGTTTGTTTTCGTGATGGGTCCAAAGGAGGGTGCCCTTTACCATATCGATAATAGAAATGGTTGGATGTATGCCGGGAGCTCATATTACACCTCAGTTATCAACAATCTCAGTTCGGTTCTGCTGACTGCAAACGAATTGAAAACTGGTGCGAAATTTGATCCTGGAAAGAATGTAATTGCAGCGCAGTGTATCAATTTACGGGAACGACCAGCCGGAGCTATCAATCTCAACTGGCTTCCCTCGTTTATTAAACCTGAGAGGGTCAGAACTATTCGGCCAGGAAATTGTTTACGTATTAACAACATAGCTGATTCGGGCATACAATCTATTTGGTTTCACGTAACACTAATCGACAAAGAAATTTGTGGTACTTCAACTGAAGCATTGGTCAGCAAGCTGAAAATTGCGCTTGAGAACTGTCCTTATTAGGGAAATCAAAATAGGTGAACGCAATAAGGACAACAACATGATTGGACACATCACGCTCGGCCAAAGCTCAGAACTAGAAATTAAGTATTGAGTCACCTGTATTATAAAGTGTAGACAAAAAATATAATTTCAATCATTTGATCGCCGCTCGTAATACGTGCCAATATTCTCCAACTTTATCGCATTCCGTAAAAGAGGACAATTCCGATGGCGATCGACAGCCAAGTCGACATTCTCTTGAATGAAGGCGTGGAAACCTGGAACAGATTCCTCAAGGACAATCCCGGAACACTTATAGACTTGAGTTTCGCGGACTTGAGCATGGCCAATTTGAGCGGTGCTTATCTCGCAGGAGCTTCGCTTGAAGGGTGCAATTTCAAAGGTACTAGACTTAACAACGCATATTTGGTGGACGCAGAAATGAGCCAATGTGTTCTTAGAAATGCAAATCTCACCGGGGCTATAGTGCTTAACTCGAATCTCACTGGTTCAAATTTGAGAGAAGCTGTTTTGATCAGCACTGATTTACGGAACGCAAATCTAAATAACGCAAAAATGATTGGAGCTGATTTTTACAACTCGGATATGGGGGGTGCCGATGTTAGCGGAGGAAATTTCACTAAAGCCAAGTCGCTATCCCAGAACCAAATAGATAATACGATGCATGAGCTCAACACCCCTCCGATATTGCCATTCGGAATGTACCCAGGCGGAAGCTTTAGTCCCCTAGAAATGGAATTTGAAGACTCCGATCCTTATCCAAATGTTAGTGATATAATGGTCAATGAGAAGGGTTCTGGATTTGGACAACAAAAAGTAAAACCTAGCAACGATGCACAGAGACTAGGAGATGATTCTGACGTAGTTGTTGCAAGGGGGAATAGTAATAAGATCGAACTTTATGACGAACACCTTCGGGCCGATTCAAGTTTGAGAGTTGGTGGTTCATTGGTGGCAAGTTCTAAGAATCCACGCGAGTTTAGCCGCCAAAAACTAGAGGAGTTGTTAGAAACTCTCGAGGGATACTATCCATTTGATCTCCCACCAAACGAGCGGAGAAATGAACAGGAAATTCCCCTCAACAATGAAGCTTATGAGTTGACTCTTGCAACCGTAAAATATGCAATTTCCTTGCAATACTCGAAGTCTTTTGCCGAACAAACAAAGCAAGCGCTGGCGAAAGTCCGAGATCTGCTTATCGCAATAAGAGATGTACTGATAGCAGCAACTATTGCGGCCGGATTAACTCCAGCTTTCATTTCAAAATTGGATGAGGCCATCGACGCGATAAGTCATTATTTGTTTAGTTAGAAATTAACATAGAAGATGATGATGGGGCACAATATCTTCCTACAGGTCCACATATAGCCGGCGCTCCCGTTGTTCTTAGTCCACTGACAAAAGTGCGAATAAAAACAAATGGCAATACGATCACCAGAGCATATGATCAGAACGGAAAAACAATCTGTGGAGTTTTTCGTGATGCAAAGCTCTAAGCTGTTCACCTCGTTCATCGCACCGGTGATCACCGGGTTTGCCTTTATAATTGTGGCGACTTGCTTGCCGCAAAATGCCTGGGCTGACGGCACAACACGCTTCAGTAATCAACATCTTCAAAGTCTGCGCGAGGCACTGGTCAGGCATCAGGTTTACGCCGGGCGCCAACTCGACAACAAGGTTTCAGTATTTTCCGAGGTGCTGACGCTGGTTGAGCAGAAGTACCTGAGAGAAGTTGATTTCGATCCCCTGGTGACAGTTGGCATCAACAAGATTTCTGAATTTCAGGTTGGGTCAGGAGGTGAAGAAGACGTCGTGGAAGCGGCGATCAATGCCATGCTGACGTCCCTTGATGCGCATTCCAGTTATATGGGGCCGCAAAAATATAATGAGATGAAGGTTGCGAGCAAGGGTCAGTTCGGGGGTCTGGGTCTTCAGGTCGGGTTCAAGGACGGACATCTTGTTGTCATCTCCCCGATTGATGGCACGCCTGCGGCCAATGCCGGCATCATGGCGGGGGATATTATCTCGCATCTGGACGGCGAAGCCATCGCCGGAAAGACGCTGGCCGAGGCCGTTCAGAAGATGCGCGGCCCGCCGGGTGCGGCGATCACATTGTCGATTTTGCGACAGGGTCGGGATGAACTTTTTGATGTGTCCCTGGTTCGCGCCATCATCAATATTTCCGCGGTGCGCACGCGCCAGATGGGTGACATCGCCTATATCCGCATATCCTCATTTTCCCAAAAAGCCGTCCCGGGCGTGCGGTCAGCACTGGAGAAAATTGCCAATGGTTCGGGTCCCCCAACAAAAGGGCTGGTGCTGGATTTACGCAATAATCCAGGTGGGCTATTCGACCAGACCATCAAGATCGCCGATTTGTTTCTGGAACAAGGCATCGTTGCGTCTTATCAGGGCCGCACGGTTTCCAGCCGCAATAGCTTCAACGTCAAACCAGGTGATCTGGCAAATGGGCTGCCGATAATTGTCCTGATTAATGGCGGCACAGCGTCTGCGTCTGAGGTTCTGGCAGGTGCCTTGAAGGATCATGGCCGGGCCGCGTTGTTGGGCACCCGGTCTTTTGGCAAAGGGACCGTTCAAACCATTTCGCCTTTGAATGGCGGCGGTGCATTACGCCTGACAACGATCCGGTTTTACAGACCCTCCGGCATGCCGGTTTCAGAGGACGGCATTCAGCCTGACATCATGTTCGAGCGCGCGAACCCCGACAAGGATGAAGAACTGGAAATAGCGTTGATGTTGTTGCGCCAGCCAACAGATGATTTTATTTCCATGGCGCGACAATATGGGGCCGACCTTCGCCAGACGGAACCTGTCGCGCAGGCACAGCCCGCGCCACAAAAAACAGTGGCCGCAAAGCCCGGGCCAGAGCCAGAGCCCGAATATACACCCCTCGCCAGGCAACCTGAGAACAAACACGCCGTGGCGGTCATCATCGGCAACAAGGTCTATGCAGACAAGGTGCCGGCGGTGTCCTTTGCCCACAACGATGCGGATGCCATGCGGGACTTTTTGATCAATCAGTTGGGCTATCGGGATGGTAATATCATCGATCTGCGTGATGCCTCGCAAGCGAAGTTCACAGCCGTGTTCGGTTCGGAAAAATCCCACAAGGGCAAATTGTTTGGTTATGTGCGGCCCAACAAATCCGACGTGACAGTGTTTTATTCCGGCCATGGTGTGCCGGGATCAAACGACAAACGGGGCTATTTGTTGCCCGTCGATGGTGACCCGGACCTGGCGGAATTCAATGGCTATCCCATCGACCTGTTGTTCCGCAATCTGGCAAAGATTGAAAGCCGATCGATGACGGTTTTTCTGGATGCCTGCTTTTCCGGCAACACGCCCAAAGGGATGCTGTTGCGCTCAGCCTCCGGTATTTCCATAACGCCCAGAATGCCTGCCGCGACCGGCAAGATGGTTGTTGTTACAGCCGCCCGGGGGGATCAGCTGGCCAGCTGGGATGAAGCCGCCCGCCAGGGCCTGTTCACAAAGCACTTGTTGCGGGCCTTGAAGGGCGCTGCGGATGGCGAAGATTATGGCAATGGTGACGGCAAGGTTACGCTGGGCGAAGTTCAAACCTATCTCGATGACGAGATGACATACCAGGCCCGGCGTCAGTATGGCCGCGCGCAACAAGTTTGGGCGCAAGGCGACCCCGGGGTTGTCCTGACCGGAAGCCAGGGAAACTAGCCGCGCCATCACGCCTTCACGACCATCCAGTAGATGTTTGCCAGCGGGATTACTGTCGCCAGGATTCCGAACCACAGCCATATCTTGCCGTAGAACCAATATCGGTCGGGGATGACGCCGTTCAATGCAAATTCGCGCGCCATCCGTGCCTGCAGGAATTGCACAGGGATCAAGATGGCCCCCCAGATGACGCCTGAGACGATGAACAGGGTGTACCCCCACCAAAGCCAGCGTTCCTTGTAGACTTCTTCCAGGATGTTTTCATTCATGTGGAAAACCATGCCGAATGCGGCGACGGCCAGAATGAACACGCCGCCGAATGTGAATATCCAGTCTGTCAATGTGACTTGTCTTTGGGCAAAGGCAATGACGCGATAGTCGTTTGTGCGATCTGCCATAACCTTCCACCAGCCAGTGATAATGATATTTCCCATAAACAGAATGATCCCGAACAAGTGCAGAATCTTCAATGTCTGGTAGTCAAAATAGGTCGCGATAAATTCGCCAAGGATACTCATTATTCTATTTCCTGGTTGATGTGGATGCGTTGTCAAAATTTGGTCAGCCGTTCACCGGGCTACTCCAGATCAATGGAGATCGTTGTTTCCTGTTCAGTTACGGTGATCAAGGTTGCGTCAAACTTTCGTGGCCCGGCAAAGCCTCTGGCATTGTTTGAAAAACCGTAAGGTTCTTTGGGAATGCCGAGGAAATTTGTGTCCAGTTCCCCATTGCCATTCTCGTCGTGGTAAATGGAAATGCCATATTGTCCGGGCGGCAGATCAGCGATTGTGACCGACATTTCCGCACCGGTGACTTTCGCTCTCAGCTTTTTGACCGCGCCACCTGATTTGGACAGAAAATGTTCCGCGTCATCGAAAACTGCAATCATCACCTTTCCCGTTATCTCCACAAACCCGCCAATCTCAACTCTGAGCACACCTGCCGACGCAGAATTAGTAAAAGGAATTGCCGCCATCAGGCAGATTGAAGCTGCTGTCAGCAATCTCGAAAAATGGTTCATTTCTATTTCCCTTTGGTTCCACCAAATGAGTTCCATCAAATGAGTCGCATCAAAAATGCGGTTTGTTCCTGCGCCGTGGCAAAGGTGAACATCCTTCCCGGACAAGACAACGCAGGGTGCAGGAGCGACGACTTGTTTTTCGCCAGTGACGTTGTATCGTCGCTGGCGATGCGTGAATTACGATATTACAAACCCCTTGGACTGTTTTTCCTGGCATTGCTTGCCGTGGGAATTCTACTTGGTACCCTGGGGCCCTTCGGCACCTTTAACGACTTATCACCCTTTGACCGGTTTGTTTACTGGATCGTTATTGTCGTTCTCAATGGCCTTCAGGCCAGCGTCGCTATTCAGGCATCATTCTATCTCCTGCCAGCGCCCAAATGGCCTTCGATCGTGCCGGTAACTATCGGCAGTGTCATTTGCAGCCTTGTGGCAACCATGGAAGTCCTGTGGCTGGAACAAACCCTGCGCCCGGAAACAAACGGTCCCGGCGCATCCTTTACCGAAATCTATTTCCTGGTTCTGATTGTTACATTGGTCGTGTCATTCCTTTTTACGCATGGTCCCTTGCAGAATTATTCGGTCTTCAGGATTCCCCAGGACGATAATATCGAAGATGTTGATCTGCCCGCCCCGGCCGATACAGAAACGCCGTTTTTCAGCCGCATTTCTCCGGGGTTGGGGACTGATGTCATTTGCCTGGAGATGGAAGATCATTACATCAGGGTGCATACGGCGGTTGGCGACGAACTGATTTTGATGCGCATGCGAGATGCCGTGGCCGAACTTGAAGGCTTTGATGGTATGCAGGTGCATCGCTCGTTCTGGGTTGCGCGTAAACGCATAGTTTCTGTTCGGCGCGCCGGAGAGCGCGGCCTGTTGACCATGAGCAACGGTCTGGAAATCCCCGTCAGCCGCACGCGTTTTCGCCAGCTTGTTGATCAAAAACTTCTGGAATTGTAATTCAATTTCAAAAACGAATCGCAGTTTCCTTGATTTTACCAACCAGTGCGCCATCTCTTGTCATTGAGATAGAACCCGTTTCCCGGAGAGTTTCTTGAATACGATACAGTCCCCCTGCATATCCGTCTGTCAGATGAACCCCGATGATGATTTTTGCACGGGCTGCTGGCGGACCAGGGATGAAATCAGGGTCTGGGGAACCGCACCGGATAGTTTGCGACTGGAAATTCTGGGTAAACTGAACGATCGCCGGGAAGCCGCGGGGGGTCGCAAACGCAGGCCTTCCAGGCGGCGGAGCAAATAGTTCGAATTTCTGCTGGCTACGATCCCACGGCTTCGTTGACCATGCGCTGGAAATGCACCAGGGCCGGTTCGTTGCGGCCATAGACAACGCTTTCAAGAGCACCGGTTGCGAGGTTAATCTGCGCGCCTTCGCCGACGGGGAAATCTTCGTCCAGGACCGTGCGCACAGTCATATCCATATTCTTTTGCCAGTGTAGCAAAGCCTTTTTGTTGGGGATGGCTTCGGGGATATAGAATTCCATCAGCACGCGGCTTTTGGCCGGGTCATCGTCAACCGGAAAACAGCGCCAAACCTCGGCGTGATCGCGTTGCATGACAAAGACGGTGTTGGGAAACAACACATAGACCATGGCTGTATGCCAGATCAGGTCCCAGTCTTTTTCGGGCTGGTCTTTCAGTTCCACGATAGACCGGCGCGGCAGGGTTTCGCGTAAATTGCGGCCAAAGGCTTCCATCAAACACAGATTGCCAAACAGCAATGGGCCCACTGTTTCCTTATGCAAGGTGGCAAAATGATAGGGTTCCAGGAATGTGTCGATGATGGTCTTCCAGTTCATCGCGCAGTTTATTTCCCGGGTTTCATAATGGTGATAGTCCGCAAAACCATAACTGGCGATCTCGGGTGCCAGGCCAGCAAGATGGTTGTCGATATCCAGGCTCCCGGTGCCTTCGGGCTGTACCCAGATCAGGCCATCGCGTTCGGACGACGGCAATTCCGTCAGGGCGCAGGTGTCGAAATCAAAGCCCGCGAAGTCTTCTTTTGCAGGCGCATGAACAAATTTCCCCGCCCGGTCAAAGGACCAGGCGTGATAGGGACAGATCAGGTTCTTGCGCAAATGCCCGTTGCCCTCCACCAGGCGCGAGGCCCGGTGCTGGCACACATTCAGAAAAGCACGAACCGCGCCATCGTCCCCCCGGACCACCAGGATCGGCACGCCGGTGTTATCGTCGGTGACATAGTCGCCGGGTGTTGGCATCTGGCAACTGAGTGTGATTAACAAAGGTTCCCGGCGGAAAAGGACTTCCTGTTCACGGGCAAGTCGTTCAGGTGACGTATACACGTCGGCCGGATTGCGCATGATGGCATCGGCTTTATCGGTCGACTTGTTGTCGAGATGTTCGAACACCCTTTTTGTCAGGGCGATCCGGGTTTCCTGGTCCATCAGACATCCACCGGTTACAACGCGTTGCGGTTACGGCTCCAGCTCGGTATCCCAATAAAGGTAGTCGTTCCAGCTTTCGTGCAGGTGGTTGGGCGGGAAGCTGCGGCCACTTTTTTGCAAATCAGTAACGCTGGGCTCGAACGGCCAGACCCTGGGCAACATGCCGGCTTGCTTGGGCATCTTGCCACCTTTCCTGAGATTACAGGGTGAGCAGGCGGCGACAACATTTTGCCAGGTCGTCTGTCCGCCGCGGGATCTGGGGATCAGGTGATCAAAGGTCAGATCATCGGGCGAGCCACAATACTGGCAGCTGAAACTGTCGCGCAGAAACAGGTTAAATCGCGTGAAAGCAGGTTTGCGCACCGGTTTGACATAACGTTTCAACGATACAACGCTGGGTAATTTCATCTGGAAACTGGGAGAGCCGATGACCGTATCATATTCTGATACGATATTTACCCGTTCCAGAAAGACAGATTTCACTGCATCCTGCCACGACAGCAGCGACAGTGGAAAATAGCTGAGCGGTCGATAATCCGCATTCAGCACCAGGGCAGGACAACTTTCGGGTGACAAATCAATCTCCGTTAGTTTCTTGGCTTAAGCTATTTTGGCGCGTAATCGATTATAACACCACCCTCAAGTCTCAATATCATGTGGGTGGGCGGTAAATTTTCACCTCATATCGTATCCATAACCTCTCTAATTGGGTCTGGCGGCGAATTTATCTGGCGTCTATGCTGTCCCGCCAAAGACAATCCCCCTTCAGAAAGATCATTCTCCATGCCCGGCCCTCTCTCCCATATCCGTGTTCTTGACCTCTCCCGCATTCTGGCAGGACCTTCCTGTACACAAATTCTGGCGGACCTGGGGGCCGAAGTTATCAAGGTCGAAAAACCAGGTGCCGGTGACGACACCCGCCATTGGGGACCGCCCTGGGCAAAAGACAGCGACGGCAATGACACCCCGGATTCTATCTATTATCTGGCCATCAATCGGGGCAAGAAATCGGTTACCGTCGATATCTCGAAGCCGGAAGGTCAGCAAATGATCCGCGACCTCGCAAACAAATGCGATGTCCTGGTCGAAAACTACAAGGTCGGCGGTCTCAAAAAATACAAGCTTACCTACGATGATCTGAAAGACGACAACCCGTCCCTGGTTTATTGCTCTATTACAGGCTTTGGTCAGGATGGACCCTATGCCCCGCGCGCCGGATACGACTATATGATCCAGGCCATGAGCGGATTAATGAGCGTTACCGGCGAAGCCGATGGCAAGCCAGGTGGGGGGCCCATGCGGGCTGGTGTTTCTATCGCCGACCTGACCACCGGTCTTTATTCCACCATTTCCATTCTGGCCGCGCTGACCCACCGCGAACGCACCGGCGATGGCCAGCATATCGACATGGCCTTGCTGGATTGCGCCACAGCGATTTTGGCGAACCAGGGCATGATGTATCTGGCCACGGGCGAATCACCGGTGCGGGTGGGCAATCGCCATCCCAGCGTCGTACCTTATCAGCCTTTCAAGACAAGTGACGGTCACGTCGTACTGGCCGTTGGAAATGACGGCCAGTTCGAGCGTTTGTGCAAGGTTCTGGGCATGCCGGAAGTTGCCGAAGATGAACGCTTTGCCAAGGGCAGCGGTCGTATTCAGCACCAACCGGAAATATCCGATTTGCTGACACCATTGATGGCTGAAAAGACCACGGCAGAATGGCTGACGATCCTGGCCGAAGTTGCGGTGCCGTGTGGGCCCATCAACAATGTCGAAGATGTTTTTAATGATCCGCAAATCCAGCATCGCGGCATGAAGATCAACCTGCCTCATTCAAAAGCCGGGCATATGGATATTCTCGGCAGCCCGATCAATCTGTCGGCGACACCGGTCGAATATACCGATGGACCACCCGTGCTGGGTGAACATACCGATGATGTCCTGCGCGATATTCTGGAACTGGATGACGACGCCATTGCTGCCTTGCAGGCAAAAAATATTATCGGATAGTCACGGACTGATCAGTTTTTTGCTGATCCTTGAGTCGTCTGTAAACGTGCCATAAGAGCCGTGCCGCCGCCCCGCGCCAGGGTCGCCAGTCCTCAGCCATTTCGCGCAAGGCATCCGTTCCGGGTCGCCCCGGCAAGTCGAAGGAAAATTGCGCGGCGGCCTGCAGGGCGATGTCCCCGGCAGGAAAGATGTCACCACGACCTTCGGCAAACAACAGATAAACTTCTGCCGTCCACGGACCGATACCCCTGATGGCCGTCAAATGTGCGATGGCCTCCAGGTCCGACAACTGGTTGATATGCGCCAGATCAAGATCACCGGTCTGCAAGGCCCCGGCGATCCCCTGGATATATTCGGCCTTGCGCGCCCCCAGACCCAGAGATCGCAGGTGAGGTACATCGCGGGACAATACCGTGTCAGGTGTGACCACGCCGATATCAGCTTCCAGCCGGGCCTGAATGGCTGCCGCTGCGGCCAGCGATAATTGTTGTTCGACAATAATCTTGGTGAGGGTGGCGAAACCGCGAGGCAAACTGCGCTCTGGCAAAGGTCCGGCAAACCGGACGGCCTGCGCCAGGCACTTGTCCCGGCGCGACAAGACACGCAAGGCTTTTGCCAGCGTGGCGTCATCAAGGGTCACTGATATCGCGGGATGCTTTGCCAAGGGGACGGATGCTCCATAAGATGTCGTTCAGATAGTCGCCGGGAATAAAGCTTTTGTCACCTCCATGAACGCATCAAACAACAATTCTGAAATCATTACCCGGTTTGCGCCCAGCCCTTCCGGGCGTTTGCATTCCGGCCACGCCCTGGCTGCGATCATCCCCTGGCGTGAGGCCGTGGACACTGGCGGCCGGTTCCTGTTGCGCATCGAGGACATCGACAGGGAACGTTGCCATGTGGAATTTGAGCTTGGCATTTTCGAAGACCTCGCCTGGCTGGGCCTGACCTGGGAAGAACCGGTGCGGCGTCAGTCTGATCATATGGACGACTATGCCAATGCGATCATGAAGCTTGAAGACCAGGGTGTGATTTACCCGTGCTTTTGTTCCCGCGCCGATATCCGGGCCGAGATTGCCCGCAGCGACTCCGCGCCACATGGGCCGGATGGTGCCTTGTATCCGGGGACCTGCCGTCATTTATCCCGCGATCAAAAAGACACGCGTATTGCCGACGGAGATGCCCATGCCTTGCGTCTGGATGTTGAAAAATCGCTGGCCCTGATCAAGGACCCACTTGTCTGGCACGACAGACTGGCCGGAGACATTGTGGCGAACCCGGCGGCCCATGGCGACGTCGTGCTCGCCCGTAAAGATACGCCCACCAGCTATCATCTTTCGGTCGTCGTTGATGACGCCTTGCAGGGGATCAATCTGATCACCCGCGGCAAGGACCTGTTTGAGGCAACGGATGTTCATCGTTTGCTGCAGGCGTTGTTAGGCCTGCCTACGCCAGACTATTTTCATCACGCACTGGTGGTCGGGGAAGACGGGCGCAGACTGGCCACACGCCACAAGGCTCGCACCCTGGAAAGCATTCGCGAAAGCGGGACAACTGTGCAGGAGCTTTATCGTCAGCTTGGGTTGGAGTGACTTTTTACCGGATCCAGCGCCCTGCCAATAAACGGCGAAATTGCCGAGAGAATTGCAAAACCCATCATGGCATAGATCAACGGCAGGTGAGAATCCGTTGACAGCATGGCAACTAACGATACTGCGAGACCGGCGCCGGCCATCTGCAGAAACCCGGTCAGCGCGGATGACGTCCCGGCGATTTCAGGGTGAACACTGACAGCCGCCGCCGTGGAATTGGGGAACACAATGCCCATGCCCAGGACAACAAATACCATTGGTCCAAAAATGGATAAGGCCGACAAGGGCAGCATCAGCGCCACGACCACCATCATCACCATACTGGCAAGCGTAATCGAAAGACCGATGGTGATCATCCGATCAACCCCGAACCTGGGGGTAAAGCGCCCTGCACTGAAGGAGCCACATATAAATCCGCCGACCGGGATCAGGCCGAACAACGCAAACTCCATGGGCGAATAGCCCAGTTGTTCGATGATGATGTAAGGAATATTAGACTGGAACGAAAACAGCATGGCAAAGATGAACATGGAACAAAAGGAATAACCGAGGAAGGAAGGCGACATAAACAAAAGCCTGTAGCCTGCCAGCATCGTGCCTATGCCACTCTCAATCCGGTTTTCAGGCCTCAGCGTTTCCGGCAAAAAGCGCCTTGCCAGCAACAGGACAATAACGCCGAAGAAAGCAACAAAGGCAAAGCTCCAGCGCCAACCCAGAGCCGTATGAATAACAGCACCCAGCACGGGTGCCGCTGCCGGGGCGAGGGCTATGACCAGCATTATACTGGCCATCATGCTGGCTGTTTCACTGCGGTCAAAGAGATCGCGAACCACCGCCCGCATGATCACTTGCCCGACACAGGCACCCGTCGCCTGTACCAGTCGTGCCCAGATCAGGGTTTCAATTGTCGGGGCCAGAGCACACAATATTGTAGCGCCAACAAACAGGGTGAGACCTATTTGCAAGGTAGGTCTGCGACCATATCTGTCCGACAACGGCCCATAAACCAGCTGGGCAAAGGCAATACCGACAAAATAGGCTGACAAGGTATATTGCGCCGTGCCCCGGGTCGTATTCAGATCTTCGGTCAGGGCCGGCAGCGACGGTATGTAAATATTGGTTGCGATCCCGGCAACAGTGGCCAGCGACGTCAGCAGCAATACAAGCTGTATGCGGGTCAGGCCGACGGCTTCGATCTTCATCGGCTGAGCTCCCGTTCAAAACAGTAATAATTGTCAGGTAAATATCTGGCAATCAATGACAAGGGCGTCCCCGGCTATGACGAAAACGCGGCGTAACAAGAAACTCAAAGCTGGTACCAAAAATAAATGTAGAGTGGACAACGAAATTCGCCGCCAGACTGCTGTCGGCGGCGTCGGAACAGCTTTAAACAAACTGTTCGGGATTCCGGAATCGCATACAACCTGACCTTGAATAAATCAGGTGAGTGCTAACGTCAATTCAAAGTCGAAGATTTCACCTGGGATTCCGCGGATAAAGCGGCGGGCAAAATGTTGAACTACTGGGCCGGTTTACTGGAACTTCGCGCGTTTGCGAGCCAGTTTACGAGCGCGGCGAACAGCTTCAGCTTGCTTGCGAACGCGCTTTTCAGACGGCTTTTCGTATGAGCGGCGCATCTTCATTTCCCGAAAGATACCT
>Ga0233449_1002653_pt1 | contig 13917 bp, 6 predicted proteins | sample SI_124_October20_FD_183012 | JGI IMG/M metagenome (GOLD analysis project Ga0233449, IMG submission 183012) | Seawater microbial communities from Saanich Inlet, British Columbia, Canada - SI_124_October2016_200_MG | ecosystem: Environmental > Aquatic > Marine > Inlet | place: Canada: British... | reverse complement strand
AACTCCGATGCCATCGATTTTATTTTGCCCGATCCAGGCAGACAGACCCAATGCATGCGACTGGCTCTAGACCGGGCCGGACTCGAACCAAACGACATTGATATTCTGAACGCCCATGCAACCGCAACGCAAATGGGCGACATTCAAGAAACCAAAGCTCTTCGCGATGTGTTCGGCAACGAATGTAAAACTCGATTCAATAATACAAAAAGTTTTATCGGTCACACTATGGGTGCAGCAGGCACATTGGAGTTGTCCGGCAACTTACCCGCCTTTGAAGATAATATGGTGCATCCAACCATAAATCTCGATGACCTCGACCCGGAATGCGCCTTGCACAATCTTGTCGCCAACAAACCCGAAAAACTTCCCGAAGTAAATTACATCATGAACAACTCATTCGGCATGTTCGGCATCAACTCCGTTTTGATCGTTAAAAAGTTTACGGGGTAGCCACTAGGCGTGTGTTATATCTCTTCCTTAGGTTTCATGCCCCGCAGGGGTAGGGCCAATAGGTCTGTCATATCCCCAATTTATAAATTCATGCCCCTGTAGTATCCATTCCTTAGAACTCATGCCCGGTGACGGGTAGCAGGGGTATATTCCCCTACAGCGATACAATTCCCTTAAAGCTTCTGGGTGGAAGTTTTCAATATCTCCTCTCCCCTGGAGGGAGAGGATTTAGGTGAGGGGGGACATAAATACAGCTACTTCACTTCACCAAAATATTTTATTCGGCGTATAGAATATTTTCTGCTACGTTAAAGAAATCTTTTTCTCATTTATCAGGAAACTCGAATGGAAAATAACTGTCGCTCATGGCTCTATGGTCTACTGATTATTATTGGGGTTTCAGTGTTCACTATATGGCAATACAGTAACTCGTGATTAGGATGACAAACCCCGATTTTACCTTTCGGTTAAATTTTAATTTAGGAAATTGAGTCGTGCCGCTTTCTAACTTTAAAGCTGTGTTCTTCGATGTCGGAGGAACTTTAATTCGCGTTCACCCTTCAGTCGGGGATGTCTACGCTAAGCATGCGCGGGACTTTGGCTTTTCTGGGACACCCGATGAACTCAATAAAGGGTTCCGGTCGCAATGGAAAAAAATGGGCGGCATCGAATCTTTAGGAAATAAATCGGGAGCGAAAGCAGAAGAAAAATTCTGGAAAGATCTAGTGTTTGAAGTTTTTCAACCCCTGGGTGGCCTCGACCGTTTCGACGAATATTTTAAACTGATATTCGAGGTGTTTCGCGATGGTTCCAATTGGAAGATCCACGAAGATGTTATTGAATCAAATATTTTTGAAAAACTTAAACAGCGAAATATTACTTTAGGGGTTATCTCGAATTGGGATTCGCGACTGACCTCAACCTTGGAAAACCTGAAGCTGGCGGGACATTTTAAGTTTATTCTGCCATCTGCGGTGGTGGGTTCGGCCAAGCCGGATAAGAAAATTTTTGAAGAAGCACTACGCCTCAGTGGCGTTGCTCCTCACGAAGCCTGCCATATCGGGGATGAAGTGAAGACAGATATCGAGGGCGCCCGCAATGCAGGGATTCATGCCATTTTACTCGACCGTGATAATCGATTTGATGATTTCACGCAGCCTAAAGTGCGATCTTTCTTGGAACTGGTCTGAAAAGGGATTAGGGCTTGTAACCTATGGTGCCAATGAGTTTTGCGCTTTTGAAGCTTGTGTCGCGAGTTGTGGCGGATGTCAAATTAGCTTTGGTAAGATCGGCACCGTGAAGGGATGCGGAGGTAAGGTTTGCTCTACTAAGGTCGCAACCCGTTAAGTTCGCGAAAGTAAAACTGGCCTTTATGCATTTGGCCCCGGCCATATTGGCTTTCGTCAAGTTTGCTCGGCTTAAGGTGGTGTTCTCAAGAGTTGCCCGGCTTAAATCAGCTTCTCTAAGGTTAGCGGTGGTCAAATCTGCTTCTGTCATGTTTGAATTTTGAAAATTACCTTTAGACAGAAAAGTCCTGACGAATTTAGTTTTTATCAATAAGGTGTTGCTGAAATTCGCCGAGGCCAGAGTCAACCCGCTAAAATCCAAACCCGAAAGATCCAGGCCAGAAAAATCCATATTATTGGAATGCTCAATACTCTTGGTGATGAGTAATCTTCTAACTTCTTCTACTGTTATGTTTGCCATTGAAGTTTAATCCATTTTGCGGCGGGTTTAAATCTGACTGACTATAACCATTCCCTCTCTTCTAAACAAGCAATAATTTTTTATTGAATTGCATCAATTTTGGCCTTTTCTAACCCACTCTTTTTATTGCGAAAATCCCAGAGCAATAATAAATAAAACGGAAGATACTCCACCCAGGGAATCCATAGACTCCAGGACTGAATCTCCTGATAATCAAAATAAAAATCAATGTAATAGAGTCCAACCAAACCGGTTAGCAAAATCCATGACCGATTGGGGAACAAACATAAAAAAGGCACGACCCAGCAAAGGTACCAGGGATTTTGTATGGGGCTGAGCAAAAACACCAATGCCATCAATATGAAAAACTGTTTTAAGAATTTATGAGGTTCATCAATCAGGGAAGTATTTTCCAACAAAAGCCAGATCAAAACTCCCATTAATATAAAAACTACCGTTAGTTTACTCAGAAAAATAGGTAAAGGATTTGACAAAAAAGACATACTGCTTAAATCTCCCGGCAGGTTTTTAAAAACAAAAACCAGGGAGGCAAAAATGCTGTCATTACTTTGCCAATACAGAGAATAAGCCTTGAGCCCGTCAAACATTTGTAAACCAATCCCCATAAAAGGGAGGTATCCAAGAATTATTACCCCAATAAAGAGCAGGGAGTTTAGGATGGGTGCCCGCCATGGGTTTCCTTCATTTTTACGAGACTTCTCAAGGCAGGATTGGAAATAAAGCGGGAATAATATCGCAGGGTACAGCTTGCCCAAAAAACCCAACGCAAGAAAAAATGTTGCCAGACTATGGCGCTGGCGGACCAGAAAATAAATAGAGCCGCATAAAAATGAAATTCCAATAATATCCAAATGAGTCGAGTTAAGAGTTTCTTTGATTATGAGTGGGCACCAGAAATAAATCACACTCAAATTTTTATTCAATCCCAGCTTGTTCAAAATCCCGACAATGAAGAACAAGGTAAGAAGATCAAAAATCAGAAAAGCCATACGCATGGCAAGAATGCTATCCGCTTGAATAAGATGAACGGTTGTGAATACAAACTGAGCCATGGGAGGGTAAATGGTGGGAACTCCGGGATGGTTAACTCTTTCCAAAAATTTTAAGGATTTTGGAGATTCCCATTTCAACTCCGATAGTTTTTCCAACTCCCGTTCATTCGTTTCGGTATAAATCTCATAATAAGTTTCAGGATCCTGAATTCTTAATTCCTTAAAGTCATGGACTTCAGAGGGAGAGTATTTGAAAGGATTGATACCGTTGGAAAAAACTTTTCCATCCCATAAATAGCGATAAACATCGTCTTCCTGTATCTGTTGCGCTGGTAAAACAGAGAGCCTGAACAGCAGTCCGAAAATAATAATGGTCCAAAAGGTAAATCGGTTTTCAGGTTGTTTTAAAACAAAGGCGCAAACGGCGAAGAAAATCAGGGATAGCGAAAAATAAATTGCCAGATAGGTGAGAATTGGGCGGTCGGCATAGCCTTCACCCCAATTGAATTCTTTCGAAATCTTAGTAAGATAAAAATAGAGAAGTAGACTAAAAATTCCCAGGAAAATTACCTGGAGACGTGGGCGCATGCTGGCTTATTGCGTTTGTGCGAAGGAGCTTTGCCCTTCCAGCTTTTTCAGTTTTTCAATTTCCATGTCAGAAAGGGATTTGTAAATTTCCAGAACACTTCGGTGGGTGTAGGGGTCATCATTTTTAATTGCCAGAGCAGACCAATAACGGGTTAGCGCCTCCTGATACATTTTTTTCTTTTTGTATATATCTCCAAGGCGGACGAATAAATCAAACCGGTCCGGTTCAATAACAGAGACCCGTTCCATGCTATTGGCAGCTTCCAGAAGTTTTCCTGACCTTTCAAACTCACTGCCTAATGCCTCAAGATAAGTAGGGTTTTCAGGTTCGAGGTCCACAGCTTTTAAAATATGCTCGACCCCTTGATCGTATTTTTGTTTTTTAAGTAAGAGTTTGCCTAATCGGTAATGGCTGGCAGAATGCTTGCTATCAATATTTAATGCTCTTAAATAAGTTTGTTCAGCTTCTGCAAGTTGGCCTTCTAATTCCTGAAACTCCCCCAACACGCTTAGGGGGTGCGCTGAGTCCGGATTTTTATTGGCTGCCGTTTTTAGCTGAGAAAAAGCTTCTTCTTTTTTCCCTTTTGAATAATCGATGGATGCCAGATTGATTCGACTGAAAGTATCTTCTGTATGCTTTAACACATCTTGATAGAATTCTGCCGCCCGGTCATTCTTACCTTGATCCTGATAAACCACACCCATGTTGTATAACGCGAAAGTATCTTTTGGATTTTTTCTTAATGCCAGCTTGTACTCTTCAATGGCTTTGGCAAAATCCTTATTGTCGTAATGCTCAACCCCTCTGTTGAAATGACTGTCGATGGGGGCAGGCACATTCGTGCAACTACTTAAAAATACGGCTAATAAAACAAAAATAAAGCTTTTAAAATATCTTTTTATCATTTTTTTGATGTTCTAATATCAATTCTGGAAGAGCCAAGCCAATCTAGCTCAGAAAAAAATTCTAATATCTTTTCATTATGGAAGAAGAATTTATTGGAAGCAACCCCCGAGCCCTTCTCTTCATTTTCCCTCAAAAATAGCACTCTCGCTCTTTTAGTTCTTACCTGTCATAAGCATTTAATAATTAAAGTATTACCCTATCTTAGTCTCAAAATGAGATTCGAATTTGAGAACTCTTGAGACAAGTCTTCCTCAGATGTCTCAATTTGACACAGGTATTTTTTGCAAGTTTCGCCTAAGAAAAACCTGCTTTTGAAAGGCATTGAAAAAGGCCTAGTTAGGCTAGGAAAATTTTTAAGACCTTAAATTTGGAACAATTAATGCTTTATAGGGAGTTTATTGGAAAAACGAATTCTAGGAATTTTGCAAACGTGCAAGCAACGAGTTGCAAGGTGAATTTTAGGAAAATAGTTTTTTGATTTTCACTCCTAATTAAATTTTTTGAGGGATTTAAATGAACAGGATTATTTCTACCCGCCATCTGTTATCGGTTTTGGTTCTTATTTCTATTTTTTTTGGGAATGTGGTTTTTGCGCAAAGTCTGCCATCCCAAATCACTTATGACATTGTTTATGTCAAAGCACCTCGACAAGGCGATGACACTTTCGTAAATATTCCTGAGGTATTTGATCCCATAAAAGTTGAAGCAGGCAGTGATTTAGTATTACTGCATCCCGATGGATCAGAAGAAATTTTAGTTGCTGGAGGCCAAGGTGCCATATTGGACCCTGCTGTGTCATTCGATGGCAAGTGGATTTATTATTCCCAAGTTCATGATCAAACCAATTTAAATTCCCAGCGCCGTCTGGCGGCCAGAAGTGGTGCGGACATATTCAAGATCAACCTTGAAACTCGGGAAATCATCCAGCTGACATTTCAGGAATGGACACCCAACACAGGTGTAGCCAACTGGTCTAGCTCTCCCCTAAGCGGGGCCTCCGACGAAAGCATTTTGGGTTATGGAATTTACAACTTGGGCCCGTGTCCTCTTCCCGGCGGAAAAGTTATGTTCACCTCCAGCCGCAACGGTTTTCTGCCCAACAAAAGTTTTACTTTTCCAAACTTGCAATTATTCGTCATGGACGAAGATGGAAAGAATGTAGAGCTGGTGGCTCCTATGAATCTGGGCAGTGCTTTGCATCCCACGATTTTAAAAGACGGGCGGGTGATGTTTTCCAGTTACGAAGCACAGGGAGCGCGTGATCGGCGTCTATGGGGACTTTGGTCTATCTGGCCTGATGGAAGAAACTGGGCACCATTAATGAGTGCCTTTTCCAGGCCTTCTGCTTTACATTGGCAAACCCAGCTTTCAGATGAATCCATTGTAGTGGATGAGTATTACAATTTAAACAACAGTGGCTTCGGGGCATTTTTAAAGTTTCCGCCTTCTGTACCTCCTGGAACCATTGCTTTTGGCGATCCCGATGGTAATAAAAATCCTTCCTTGCCCATGGGCTGGTTTAGTAATGGGAAAGTTCAGTACAGAAATTATTCTTTCAGTCCTTATGGATTGGAGAGTCTGACTCCATTTACAACCCCAAACGATAATGCGGCACCTTTTATAAATGGAACGGGAGCAGAACGGACAGGAAAAGTAGCGCAACCCAGCGCAGCCCCAAATAACGATTTGTTGCTGGTCTGGTCTCCAGGCCCTGCAAACCGGCTGAACCGTCCTGTCAATAAACCCGTATACGATGCAGGTTTGTATTTGCAGGTAGGTGGGATTCCAGTCAACGACCATCGAGATTTAATTCTTATAAAAAACGACCCGAACTTCAACGAGCAACAACCCCGGGCAGTTGTTCCTTATAAAACCATTTACGGTGTGGATGAACCGGTTAACCTTCCATGGTTACCTAATGATGGGTCGCTTTCGCAAGAACTGCCCGAGGGAACACCGTATGGCCTGATTGGAACATCTTCTTTTTACAAAAGAAATACGACTCCTGGAAAAGGCAGTGCAGATTTTGGAGGACTTGATCCTTTTAACACATCACAAAACGGTGCCAGCACCAACTGGGAAAGCCAGGGGGCGGATGCCGGTAAATATGACAATAGCGACATCCATGCAGTTCGCATTCTGGCTATGGAGCCGACTTCTCATCTTAGCTATGGGCCGGGGAATGTGGGTGGAGGTGCAAATCTAAACTTTCAAAATGAAGCGCATGAACGTTTGCGGATTTTAGGTGAAATACCGCTCCGCAAATACGATGCTGTCGGAAACCCTATTCTCGATATCGAAGGCAATCCCGATACCAGTTTTCTTGCAAAAATTCCTGCGGACGTTCCCTATACATTTCAGACCCTTGATAAAAACGGCGTGGTCTTGAACGCTTCGCAAACCTGGCATCAGGTGCGACCTGGGGAAATTCGTAACGATTGCGGCGGTTGTCACGCACACGCGCAGGCACCTTTGGGTTTCTCCACTACAGAGGCGGCAAAACCGGGTTATCAAGTTATGGATCTGGCCAATGTCACTCCTCTACTTTCCAAAGACACAAACGGAAATCCCGAGCTTACTACAAGCCCGGAGGGTGCAGTGGATGTGGAATATTACCGGGACATTAAACCAATCCTTCAGCGTTCTTGTGTGCAATGTCATTCAGAAAATGGCAGACAGGAAGCTGCACTGGTATTGGATGACGAAAGCATCGTCAATAGTTATGAGAATACTTATAACAGGCTGGCCGATGATAGCGGTGCAACATATGGAATTCCGCCGTTAGTTAAAGTGGGTAGTAGTCCTGTCTGGCGGCAAACAAACCAATCGCGGTACATTCGTGCTTTTCAATCACGACGAAGTTTGTTGGCTTGGAAAATTTTTGGTCAACGGTTGGATGGATGGACCAATGAGGACCACCCGTCAGCCGCAACACTGGGAGACGCAACCACTTTACCCGGTTGGGATGCGAATAATCCGAGTAGCAGTGCAAACAGGGCTCTTATTAACCGATCGGATCTCGATTTTACCGGAACCATAATGCCGCCACCGGGTTCCAGTGTTCCTGCTTTAACCGAGGATGAAAAAATATTGTTCGCTCGTTGGATCGATCTGGGCACTCCGATAACCCGTCCAGATTCTGATAGACAACAGTCGGGTTGGTTTGCTGATGAACTTCGTCCCACATTGGCAGTATCGAGTCCGCGAGCGGGCAGGAATGATGCGGGTCTGCAGGTGATTCGAATTGGAGCACATGATTTTTATTCGAAACTGGACATGGGTAAAGGCGAAGTGATCGCAAGCTTTGATGTGAATGGTTTTCCTGCAGGAACAAATCTGATTCAACAATTCGTAAGTTCCGGCGACCATATCTGGAGTCTTAATTTAAATACCCCCATTGATGTAACACCCGTGCAAGAAATTACCGTAAAACTTTGGGATAACTATAATAATGTTGTTGAAGTCAAAAGATCATTTTTTGTTGGAGATGATCCGAATCCCCCCGACTCACCGACACCCCTCGCGCCTCGGTCTTTTGTGGCCAATGTAATTTCCGATAGTCAGATTGATTTGAGTTGGGATGCATCCGTATTGCAAGGGGAAACTATTCAGTATCGTGTTTTTGCCAATGGCATTCTTGTCGCAAATACACCTGATCTTTCATTCCAGCACACGGGTTTGAGTTTCGATACTGCATATAACTATCAGCTTTATGCATACGATTCGCAGGGAAACCTATCTGACCCGGCAATCGTTGCAGGAAGGACGCTGGATATACCGCCTCCGCCTACACCAGGAAACTTTGTCGCCAGCGCGATTTCAGAAAATCAAATTGACTTAAGCTGGCAGGCTTCCATTGGAATTCCTGCCAATGGCAGTATCGCATATCGTTTGTATGCAAATGGGGTTCTTGTTTTGGACTCCCCAAGTCTTTCCTTCCAGCACGTAGGTTTAAATCCTGAAACAGATTACAGCTATGAGCTTTTTGCTTACGATGCGAATGGAAACACCTCGCAACCCGCAACAACTCAAGCCAGAACGCTAAAGGAGCAGCTCACTGCTTCTTACCGGGTTGTGGCACGCGACCAATTTGGTAATGAAGTACCCAATGCGACTTTATCCATCTATGGGGTTCAGGAGAATATTCCATCAGGAGCCGAGGTTGAATTGGAGAATGGAAAAACTTACTACCTTCGGGGATCCGTTGCTGGGTTTAAAGGGACTTCTTTCAAAACTAAAGTCTCTCCTGAAAACCTGGAGTTAATAGTTCCCTTTCAATCGGTTCAGTTGACGGCGAAAGACCAGAACGGGGAAACCGTGTCCAATGCGGAATTGATTATTTATAAAGTATCAGGGGCACAAAATCCGGGGACCTCACTCACCTTCCCGCAGGGGTCCAAAGTATATGTAAAAGGCAAGGTGAATGGGTATAGCGGGCGTTCGGTGCGTCATCCGGTAACGGCGGGTACAGAAGAAATCACGACACAGTTTCAAACGGTATTGATAACCGCGAAGGACCAGAACGGAAATTCGGTATCAAATGCGGAGTTGTTCGTTTACCGAATGTCAGAGGCGCAAAGTCCGGGAACCTCACTCACCTTCCCGCAGGGGTCCCAGGTATATGTAAAAGGCAAGGTGAATGGGTATAGCGGGCGTTCGGTGCGTCATCCGGTAACGGCGGGTACAGAAGAAATCACGACACAGTTTCAAACGGTATTGATAACCGCGAAGGACCAGAACGGAAATTCGGTATCAGATGCGGAGTTGTTCGTTTACCGAATGTCAGGGGCGCAAAGTCCGGGAACCTCACTCACCTTCCCGCAGGGGTCCAAGGTATATGTAAAAGGTAAGGTGAATGGTAGTTCGGGATCTTCAAATCCCTACTCTATAAATTCGGGAACGAATGAAATAGTTGTAGTGATTTGACAGAGGAAACTCGACGGGATTCAAAATATGGAAAAAGTATTTTACAAGTAACTCTATACAGCCATGAAAATATTTGGAGATAAAAACTTTCTATGAAGACTAATTACCGCTCTTTTTTTAAAAAAAATTTAATAAATTTTTTATTGATCAACTTTATTTTTTTTATATTTGTCAGTAAATCCTTTGGCCAGGCATCAGCAGGTGACCAGCCCACGGTGACAGAAACAGAAATCATCACTCCGTTCGATAGCATCCCCCGGTTTTGTAATTCGCCGACAGTGGTTGCTCAATCAAACGGACTCTGGTCTGACCAGAGTATTTGGTCTACTAATCAGGTTCCCAGCTCAGGAGCTCGCGTCTCCATTCCTCAAAATATTCAAGTGACCTACGATGCTAATAGTAGTGAAGGAATCGACTGTATCGAAATCGGTGCCCAAGGGGAGCTAAGTTGGGCACCCGATCAGGACACACTGTTGCATGTGTCCAATCTCCAAATACTTCCGAACGGAACATTGACCATTGGGTCTGACCAGAACCCTATCAATAATCAGGCTGAGGTGGTCATTCAAGATATACCGCTTGACGTTAATGGTCGAGACCCCAGACAGTATGGCAATGGCATCCACGGATTTGGAACGGTCCAGGTAAAAGGAGCTCCAATGGACCGAACATTTATCCGTTTCGCGAGCGAACCCCTTGCCGGACAGACCACACTTGAATTGGAACAATCTCCATTAGGTTGGTTGCCTGGTGATCGGCTGATTATTCCCGATACACGACAAATTCCTTTCCGTAAAAACAAAAAATATATTTCGCAAGCTGAGGAACCCACCATTCAGGCTATCACTGGTTCGACTGTGACCTTGAATTCACCACTCGTGTTCGATCATCTTGGACCACGTGATGCAAATGGCAATGTAGGGCCCATCGAGCTAGGCATGCTTCCTCATGTCGGAAACCTGTCCCGGAATGTCATCATCCGATCCGTCCGTCTTTCAGAAACCTCAAAGTCGTCCTATTGTTCGGGGCCTCAAAATGTTTTGGATGCCTCAAACTGCGTAACGCGAGGCCACATACTATTGATGGAAAGGGCTGCAGTCGATATCCGTTATGCGGGATTAGAAAACCTAGGAAGAACAACCATAGGCTCGTTGAACAACACGAGCATTGACGGATCTGGGAATGTAGCCTCCATTGGTTCGAATCAAATCGGTCGATACTCCATTCATCTGCACCATGTCATGGGCCCAGTGAATGAAACCAATACCGGCAATCAGTTCACACTGGTGGGCAACGTTATCGAGGGAATGCTTAAGTGGGGACTGGCCGTTCATGATAGTCATTATGGATTAGTCAAAGACAATATCGCTTATGATGGACAGGGCTCAGCAATCACCACAGAAGATGGAAACGAAAGCTTTAACGTTTTTGAAAGAAATTTTGTAGTCCACACCAAAGCTGGGGATCAAGAACAAGTTCTGGAAAGCCCAAAACGCGGGGGTGTATTTTCGGGCCGCAAACTATTTGGCACAACGCGAGACGGATTCTGGTTTAGCGGAATGAATAATTTCCTTCGTGATAACGTGGTCGCCAATGCTCCAGACTTTGCCTACAACTACAACGGCTATTACCTCTCTCAGGATCAACCCATTCCTAATTTCCGTGGTGCAAACATGGAAACAGATTCCACCATTCAAACAGCACTTCCTGTTTTGGAATCCGCACGAAACGAGGCCTATGGCGCAACAGGGCAGGGCCTATGGGCCACCTGGTCCAAGGGATGTTGTAACGTAGGATTGAATAAAGAGGTGAGTCTGTTTGAGGGTTATCGCATTTGGCATGTGAACCATGCCGGGGCTGAGTTTTTTCATGAAAATGGAAATACCCTTGATGATTTTATCCTGAGAAATAATCCATCGATCAGTGCACAAAATGAAGGAGGTAGCCTCCGATTTAATAGTGGGTTTCATTTTGCAAACAGTTCCTACGAAAATGGGAAAACCATTTTCCGAAATATCGACATGCAAGGTTTTAATGTTGGGATTCGGATGCCTTTAAGACCTGAAGATGGTACCGATGAACCCAATATTACGCTTCTTGAAAACAGTTTTTTAAAAAACTACGAAAATATTCGAGTGGGGCTCCCGAATATTGATTCCATGGAAACGATTATTCGGAATGTTAAAACGGAGCCACTCAATATACAGGGAGTGAGAGGTCAACCCAGTCAGCCGACTGCAATCAGAATGCGATACTCTCTTAGCAGGTTTACCAATCTCGTAAATCGATCGAGTCGTACCTATCTTTACGATTTTAACGCGATTCCCGGAAATAACTTCGAAGTGTTTTTTGAAGAACAGGCTCCGGATTTCCTTATTCCGCCAGAACCGAGTTTTAATGGTCGGCTCAAGGGTTGCCCCGAATCAGGGTTGACCAATCAACAATGTTTCGCCAAATATAGTGTGGCTGTGGCGAGTGCGATAGCCCCCTGTATCGAACAGGATGGTGAATCAAGCTGTAACTCCGCCAGAGCAAGAGCAACAGCTCTCGGCATTCTGGGATTAGTATTTCCTATTGGCAACACGCCCATACCTAATAGCTTGCCGATCGCGAGTTTTTCTCCTAACAATCTTTCTGGCAATGCCCCTTTTAGCATCAACTTCAGTGGAGCAAGCTCTATAGACACGGATGGAACGATCGTCTCCTATGACTGGGACTTTGGCGATGGCAGTAATGCCAGCGGAGTACAGGTCAACCATACGTTCCAAAATTCTGGGACATTTGTGGTTCAACTGACGGTGACTGACAATGATGGAGATGTCGATAGCGCACTGACAACCGTGGCCGTCACCTCTGCCGTTGATCCCGCGTCATCTCGCATTACCACGGGCTTAGTGGCACTGTATGATTTTAATGAAGGAACAGGCTCGACAGTTCTTGATCAATCCGGCGTCAGCCCTGTGATGAATTTAGACATTGAGAATCAGTCCGCCACCACTACGTGGCTACCCGAGGCATTGTCTATTGACTCTGAAACGATTCTTCAACCGGCATCTACCCCTATTGAGTTTGTCGATGCATTTAAGGCCACCAATGAAATGACCATTGAAGCCTGGGTCAAACCCTCCAACGCTTCACAAACGGGACCGGCTCGACTTGTGACGTTCTCTAAAGATGGTAGTAATCGGAACTTTACTCTTGGGCAGGATGGCGATGACTATCAACTGCGCCTTCGTCAATCTGGATCAAGCTCTAATGGCAGCCCTTATTTGAGCACCCCAAATTCTACAACCACAACAAATCTAACCCATATTGTTGTAACAAAGGCAGCCAATGGAGACAGAACATTTTATCTTGATGGCAACCAAGTGTCTTCGTCGAACGTACCCGGTGACTTTTCTAACTGGTTTACTTCCGGACATACTTTTGCCCTCGCCAATGAAATTGGTGGAGCAGGAGCTCGACATTGGGAAGGTGAGCTTCACTTGGTCGCCCTCTATAATGCAGCCCTCACCCCGGATGAAGTCTCATCAAACTTTGCCGCGGGTGCCGAGGGGAGGGCTACACCTATTGCTCCTGTTGCAACTGATGGTACCAGCAATGTACAAGGTGGAACCAGCGTCACCATCGATGTTGTCGCAAATGACCAAGATGATCCTGGACCCAGCAATATCACGATCGTCGATGGCCCCAAACAAGGCACGGTAACCGTGAACCCTGATGGAACGGTTACCTACAAGCACAATGGAATTGATACGTTTACTTATACGATTCGTGATTCCAGTGGGGCTGTATCGAATGTAGGCACGATAACCGTAACTATTGAATAGTTATTTATTTTCAGTGGAGGGTTAGTTACCGGACACCTTGTCCAGTCGCTTCATGCGGGTGTCCGGTTTTCCTGAGACGGAAACTTCAGCCGATGTCGGGGGAACATCATCAGACTTGCGGACCAGTTTCCAAGGATTTCGTTTTAAATCTTCGGTTAACGATTTCAGGTTACGGGAAGTTTCGTTCATATTTTTAAGAAGTTCCAGCAGGCTCCGGCGATTCTCAACCATAATGGAGTTTCCCTGATCAAGAGTTTGTGCAACGCTGGTTGCAGTGCGGTCTATATCTACGGTGATTTCTTGAGCGTTCGATTCCATGCTATTGATCAAACTGGTTACACCCGGCCGCGTATCTGCCATTAAAATTTCCATTTCGCGCGACATGTTATGCATTTGGCTGATGATTTCCCGAAGCTCTGTATCTTTGTCTGTTAATAGTTTGTCGGCTTTTTCTGAAACAGAAGCCACGTGCTCGAAGGTCGAGCCCAGTTTG
>Ga0233449_1002645_pt1 | contig 13943 bp, 14 predicted proteins | sample SI_124_October20_FD_183012 | JGI IMG/M metagenome (GOLD analysis project Ga0233449, IMG submission 183012) | Seawater microbial communities from Saanich Inlet, British Columbia, Canada - SI_124_October2016_200_MG | ecosystem: Environmental > Aquatic > Marine > Inlet | place: Canada: British... | reverse complement strand
CTGAATCAGTAAGAAATCATTCATTATTAACTCGCAAAGGCGGATGGGAGTTTTTGGATGAAATGGGGTATTAGGTATAATAATATATGTAATAAACAATGTAATTGAACTACTAAGTTTTGACAGATTGTAAATCTAAATTGGAATGACAAATAAAAATAACATAAAATATTCTTATATTTATATGCATTTTTGGCATAATTTTTAAAAACTATAAAAGTTAAAAAATGAAAAATAACAAATTAAAAGTTGTAGAATTATTTGCAGGTGTTGGTGGTTTTCGCCTTGGGCTTGAAAAAAATAATAATTACAAAATTATATGGAGTAACCAATGGGAGCCTTTAACCAAAATACAACACGCTTCTATGGTATATGAAAATAACTTTGGAAGCAAAAATCATTCAAATGAAGACATAAATGAAGTCGTAACTCGAAATGTAGAAGAAATCCCCAATCATGATTTATTAGTTGGTGGATTTCCCTGTCAGGATTATTCAGTTGCAACAACCTTGCATAATTCGAGGGGATTAAAAGGTAAAAAAGGTGTTCTTTGGTGGTCAATACATAAAATCTTAGAAGAAAAGAAAGTTAAACCAAAATATTTATTATTAGAAAATGTTGATAGATTATTAAAATCACCAGCAGTACAAAGAGGTCGTGACTTTGCTGTAATGTTAAAAAGTTTAAATGACTTAGGTTATGCTGTTGAATGGCGTATAATAAATGCTGGTGAATATGGGATGCCACAAAGAAGAAGAAGAGTTTTCTTTATTGGTTATCATAAATCAACTAGTATCTACAAAAGAATAGGAAAATCAAAAAAAATAGATTGGTTACTTGAAAAAGGTACAATTGCGACTGCTTTTCCACTTTTTAAAATAAATGAGTTAGATGAACCAATAAAAATTCAAGGTGATTTAGTAAAGATTACAAATGAATTTAATAAAAATGGAAAATTATCTCCTTTTAAAAATACGGGGTTACTGTTTAATGGAATTGCTTATACTGCTAAAACCAATCCAAATTATATAGGTAAGACAACTGTACTAGGGAGCCTTTTACAGGGCGGAGTAATACCATCTGAATTTTATATTAATCAAAAAGACAAAGACAAATGGAAGTATTTAAAGGGAGCAAAAAAGATAGAACGAATTTCTAAAGAAGGATTTAAATATAAATACTCTGAAGGCGGAATGATTTATCCCGATGCATTAGATAACACTTCAAGAACAATCATAACGGGGGAAGGTGGAAAATCGCCTTCCAGATTTAAACATGTTATTGAAACAGAAAAAGGGTTAAGACGTTTAACTCCTATTGAAATAGAACGACTAAATATGTTCCCTGATAACCATACAAAGATGGACTGTATTACAAATACAAAACGTGCATTTTTTATGGGGAATGCACTTGTAGTTGGAGTAGTTGAAAAAATTGGGATAGCACTTTATAAAAAAATAAATGAATAATATGTTTGATTCAAGCTCCGTAAAATCAATTATTTCATATGCAAAAGCTCTTAAAGGCCATACTTTAAGAGAAAAGTGTGATAAGAAAATTGAGAGCCATGACTATAAAGGAAAAGGGAATTTTGGTCAATTGATTGAGAAATTCTATTTTGGCTATAAGCCAAATTCAAAAGCTGAAGCCGATTTTGTTCAAGTTGGAATGGAATTAAAGACAAGTCCATTAAAAATTCTTAGGAATGGGAAGTTTCGGTCAAAAGAAAGACTAGTCTTAAACATTATTAACTATCTAGAAATTCAAAATGAGAATTTTGACAATAGTTCATTTTGGAAAAAGAACTCTCATTTGTTATTAATTTTTTATTTACACGACAATAGAAAAGATTTACTTGACTATATAATCAAACTTGTTGATGACTGGAAATATCCAAGCCAAGATTTGCTAATTATAAAACGTGATTGGACAATAATAAAAGATAAAGTAATAGATGGCAAAGCACATGAATTATCAGAAGGCGATACATTTTATTTAAGTGCATGCACTAAAGGTTCTACAGCAAAAAAATCTCTTAGAAGCCAACCTTTTAATAAGTTAAAAGCGAAACAGAGAGCATATTCACTAAAAGGAGGCTATGTTAATCATATATTGGCTTCCTTAACCAAAGGCGAATCTGATACATATGGGAAAATATTATCAAAGCCTGATGTTTTAGGAGATAATAACTCATTAGAAGATATTGTTATTTCAAAATTCACACCACATTATGGAAAGCCTTCCAAAAAAATAGAAGAATTATTAAATCTTAATTTGAAAAAATCTTACCGGTATTATGCTTCTTTAACTAAGGGCATTCTTGGTGTGGAAATAGATAAAGAAATTGAAGAATTTCAAAAAGCTAATATAGAGATTAAAGCAATCAGAGTTGAAGATAACAATAAAATTGAACAGTCCGTTTCTTTCCCTGCTTTTAAATTCGAACAAATCTATAATGAGAATTGGAGAAATAGTGAATTAAAAGATTTGACAGAAAAGAAGTTTTTATTTGTTTTTTATAAGAAGACTAAGGATGAATACTATTTGGATAAATCTCAATTTTGGAATATGCCATTCTGTGATAGAAATGAAGTTAGAAGAATATGGCTTAAAACAAAAAAACTCATTCAGAGTGGGAAAATTTTTAAAGAATATCAATATGATAAAAAAGGTAATATTAAATATTCAAAGAAAGGAAATCCATATAGAAATAATTATTTCCCAAAAATAGCAGAAAGTAAAGTATGCCATGTAAGACCGCATGGTAGTGATTCAACAGTTACATATCCATTGCCTGTAATAGAAAAAAAACTTAATACAAAGGAGTATAGCAGACAATGCTTTTGGTTTAATGCTAATTATATAAGGGATGAAATATATTTTAAATGAGAATAATACATCAGGATACATCTTTTTATCCTTACTTTTAATTAAAAAAATGATTAAAAACATAATACCCCTATTATTACTATTCAAAATCTCCTTTTCCCAAGAGATAATCGGAGATGGTCTATCTGGTCAACCTTTACTTGATTATTTAGTAACCAATTATAAAACATCCACCACATTAGGATATACCGATGCCAGAGATATCATGTATGGAACAATTGACTTAAAAGAAAACAATCAACTTTCGGGTGTTTATACTGGATATACAATCACATTAGATACAACCCAAGACCCAAGTACAAATGCGTATGAACAAGGGATAAACTGTGAACACACCTATCCCCAAAGCAGTCCACAATACTAAACCGGATTTTTTCCCATCAAGGCATAAAACATTCATACTAACAACAAATGATAATCAAAAGTTTCCAGCGAAAGTTTGTCAAGCTAACAAGAAAGCTTTGATGTCTAATCCCAATAAAAGTTTAGGGAAGTGGATATTACGTGAACAATTAAAATTACCAATAGGTAAAAAAGCAACATTACGCCACCTCCATCAAATCAAAATAGATTCTGTATTAGTTGAAAAATTTGATGATGGCAATTACAACATCTCTCCTTTTTACAGTATAATTAAAAAAGGTAATTGAAAAAAGTTCCACTTTTTGCACAACCAGACTTTAAGTTGTACTTACTAATATTTCGACAGTTTTATTCAGTTTAACAAAATTAAGTAATTACTTAATTTTGTTTTGCAAAATATTCGTCCACTAATTTCTCTTCCACTTCTTCAGCATTCTCCGGACTTTCATTTTCTCAAACGACTTCAAATGTATCATTACGCCCGGTTTCATCGCGGATGGTCACCTCTAGTGTATAAGGATACTCTTTATCGTTCTCATTATAATGTCCATCGATATTTTCTTTTTTTGTAACTCATAACATTTTCCGTTATTTGGTTTAGAAACTAATAGTTCATCTGGTTTTTCTTACTAAGAATTTAAAATAACACTTGAATTTCTTTTACTAAAATATTACGCAAAATGATAATTATTTCATTGAGTTATATTTTTGCCTAAGTTTAGCTAACATCAGGAACGTCTCAATGAAGTATTGAGGCTACCAACCGAGCCAAGTGGCCACGGTGGTTTGATCCATAAACGGTAGATGTGCCCTAACGGGAAACAAATGAACCGCCTGATGTTTTGGCGGTTTTTTCGTTTATAGACCTTCCTGGTGTGTTAACCATAATAAAAGGAGAACACATCATGAATAAAGAAACAACATCTTTAATTACTAAAGATCCTAAAAGAGTTGCTGCTGGATATAAAGCAGCAGAGACTAGAAAAACAAATATCGCTAAAGCCAAAGAGGCCGGCAATATTATGGATGGACTCATTCGAGAAATGCATCGCTTTGATCGGTCCGTCTATTCCATGAAAGCATGTGTAATATGGATGGGAAATTGGACAACTTATTGGAAATGGCACGGTCGCGGTGGGAGTGCAAGCACCAGTGATTGGCATGTTAAATTTCTAAGATGGGCATTATCTGGAAAAGTAAAAGAGTTTGTCCAATATTGCGAAGACAACCCATCCCCAGAGTCTAAATTAGCTTTAGAAGGTGTTTGGGGCGTATATGATTTTTATTGGCCACATAATGCTTCAACGGGTTATATCTTTGGGTATTTATGGGGATGGTTACAATTAGAGCTTGAAAAGCCAGGTGAGAAAAAGCCTATGACAATTGAAGAACAAAAAGCGTCTTTAATTCGAGATTGTAAAAGGCAGGGCATAGAAATCATTCGTTTTGAGTATAATGGCTTTGGTGGTGTATTTGCTATTACAGACGAGGAGGCATTATGAAAAAACCAAATTATGCAGGAGCCGTAAGAGATCTAATGGCATTATTGGAAACCTTACCAGATTCAAAAGAAAGTTCGTCAAACTCAGAAATCAAAGATGTCACAAATGAATCTCTCGGAGTTGCTTACCAATTCAGTGAGCATGACCTAACCATTTTTGAAAATAAATCGGATGGTGAAATAATAAATAAAACTGAATCAAAAAAAGGGGGTAAATCATGAGCAAGTTTGTACCATCAGATACTGAATTAATACCAACACCCATATATTATAAATCGTTATATATTGGTTTGCCAGACGATGATATAGATACTCCACAAGTATATTATGATAATATCGACCTTGCGGAAGAGAACTATCATGAACTTGAAACTTGGGGGTTATTTTTAAACAATCACTTAGGTCGGGGTATTCAGTCTTATCTTCGTCAACCTAACGGTAAAATTACCTACCCACCCCGATTTTTACAGGGGACATTTTTAATGGTATTAAGCAAAGAAATAATAAAGGAAATATCAACCTACGATCTAAAGAAATCATCTATGGTTGGTATATTGGATCAAGAGACAGATTCATTTCATGTATTTGATGTAGCGTTACCAGATGAAATTGATATAGAAGTATTAAAATTTCGGGGTGCAGAGTTTACCGACAAATACCCAATTGAAAAGGATGATGCTGAATTATTTAGAGCGAGCAATATCAATTTCTTAAAAAGTAGAATGGCTTTTAAAGATTTGGACTGTCGAAAATCACTTTTTCATTTAGAAAATGTTTTAAAGGAAAACCCAAACTATAGTCGAGCCTACTCTGCTCGTGGAACTAATTATCATGAGTACCAAGATCTAATCTATGCTTTAGGGAATTACTTTGATGGCTTAGAGATAAATCCAAAGAATTGGCGATCGCTTTATAACATTGGTATTATCATGTCCGAAGTTGGATTATTTGATTTGGCACGAAAATATTATGATGCATGTTTGGAGATTAATTCTGATTTTAAAAAAGCATTATATAATCTAAGTCAAATCGATATCGAAAAGGAGAGTCATCATGAGTAAAGAACAGAAAACACACGGAGATCCTACACTTCCACATCCCGATATCCAAAAGACCTTATTGGATATGAAAGCCAAGGGAATGTTAGAGCCTGAAACTTTAAAGAAGGTATCTGATGTATTCAAAACTGAATTTGCAATTCAAAAACTATTGAATGAAGATCCGTTACTTTGCCGAGAAGAAGCAATCGAAATTCTTGAAGAAAGAAAGATAGGTAGACCTGAAATACTAATACGAGCTATTACTGAATCAGTAAGAAATCATTCATTATTAACTCGCAAAGGCGGATGGGAGTTTTTGGATGAAATGGGGTATTAGGTAATGATATGTAATCGAAACAAGAAAATATGCCAAATCAAGAGTTAGATCACAACAATCCATCAGGGAGCATTCAGACAATGGAAGAAACACCGGACTGGAGATGTTAGACTTAATGGTTTGAATTATACCATTTAGATGAAATAGCTCGAAAACCAAAAATCAGGAATTATTTAGCTGCTAATATTAAAAGTTCAGACTTCTTATTTATTTCACCATAAACAATTGCAAGCTGCCCGTATTTTTTCCCAAGTCTTGAAGCTTCAGATTTAGATATACCTGAAATAAAGAAACTTGGTTCCGGAATCCAATTACCATTGGGGTCTTTTCCGTACCCAAATAAGTAACTGTAATCTTGTATATCGGTTTCTAAAAGAGATTAGTTACGATCATTAATTTCATCAGATTCAATTTTTGACATTGGATTAAATGCAGTTATAAAAGCCCAGGTTGATTTTGAATTTTCCATGAGATACAGATCTACTTCTGGAGATTTTGTCCCAACTATGACTGATGTTTTAAATCCATCAATATTAAATAAGGTATTTTTGTATGCGGTAATAAGTGATTCATTTTCCATCTCGTAATAGGAATTTAATCAAATAAATAAGCATTTTTCTTAAGGAATCCCTTACCCCCATCTTCAATGACGATGAGTGAATCCAAACCTAAAGAAAATACATCTGATATGTGCATTTGGAAAAAGTCGCCTTTTCTTCGCATGGATTCAATATTAATAATGTAGTCTATATCATTAAGGTAGGAAACAATTTCTTCAGAGAACTGACTGAACTCAAAAATCTGGTATTCACGTTCATTTGCAATTGCTCTGAATCGTGCCATTGTCATTAATTCGAGATACAAGGATGAGCCGCCATCTATTTCGGTGTGGTTTTGTGATAAGTGTATAAGCCACTCGGGGATATCATGGTTCGAGCAGATTTCATTATCTTTGATCCATTCAAACATTTCTTTAGGTGTTATTTGTGTATTCATTTTAGTCTCTTTTAGTTGGATTATTAGGGTGTGTTTAAAGACGGCTTTCACGTCTCACCCTTACTATACATCCAACATTTGAAACTGTTTTTTTTCATAAAATATTTCTTCTGAATTTTAGTTTGAATTAAAAATCCATACTAAATTTGACTATATTTAAACTTGAGAAACTATTATGTCATTAAAAAAAGCTATAGAACTGGCCAATGAAAAAAAGTTCGATCAAGCCAGAAAGTTGCTTGAAGAACTTGCTAAAGAATATCCCAACGACCCTGACGTACTTTATAATTTAGGGATGTGCTATACAGAGCTTAATGATCCTAAAAAAGCAACTGAAATTCTAACTAAGGGTATCATTATTTCTCCTGAATTAGTCAATATCCATGTTGCCTTAGGATTCGCATTTTCAAAACTGGGAGATTTAGACGAAGCTACTACTCATTTTAAAAATGCAATTGAGATTCAACCTGATAATTCTTATGCTCTGCGTAATCTAGGTGGATTGCTTGCAAAAAAAGGTAATTATGAAGATGCCATTGATGTTTTAATAAAATCATTAATGAAGCACCCTGATGACATGAGAACAACTTATGGATTGGGCTTGGCCTACTTCCATACCAAGAAATTAAATGAAGCGGATGAACAGTTTAAGATAGTATTAAAAAATAGTGATGATAATTACCTCGTTAGTGAAGCAAAAGATTTTAGGCGAAATATTGCAGAATTAAACCTCAAATCTGGTGGTCTTAGAATGGATGCAATGTTTTATTGTTTAGGAGCAATGCAATATTTTAATGGTATGCCTGTTCAAGATATTCAAAAAGTTGCATTTGAAATTGGAATGATGGGCCAAAATGGATTGGCTGTCAATAACCCATCAAAAAAATATACTTTAAATACTATGAGTGGTGAATTCACAGGTTTGCAACTTGTCTGTTATATGTATGTGGGATTTAAGTCTTTTGCCCCAGAGCAGGATGTTGGTATGGATTTTTCTGAAGAATACAGAATGGCTAAACAATTTCATAAGGAATAATTAGTTGACAGACTTTGATAAAATAATTGATCTGATTATAAAGTTTAGAGATGAACGAGATTGGAAGCAATTTCACAATTCCAAAGATCTTTCACTGGCATTATCCATAGAAGCAGCGGAACTCAACGAATTATTTTTATGGAAAAATTCTGAAGATGTGAACGAAGATAGGCTAAAGGAAGAACTAGCTGATATTCTGATTTATGCACTATTACTTTCAAAACAGTATGATTTGAATATTGAAGAAATAATTTTATCAAAATTGGAAATAAATTCTAATAAATACCCTGTAGAGAAATCCAGAGGTAAATCTTCAAAGTATACAGAATTGTGAGATTATATTCCGGAACAACCAAACAATTTGTAGAAGATTCATATAGAAATCAAATAGCCGAAAAGTTAAAACTGTCTTTTTTTGAGCAGTTTCGATTCAATCCATCTGATAGTGAAGTCCGTTCATGGCAAAATAGTTTAAGAGCTATTTCACAAACGCTTGAACATACAGGATTATCTGATAATGGCATTATATTGGAATATCAACTTCCCCTAACTTCAAAAAGGCTTGATGTTCTTTTAACAGGCAAAGATGATAACAATAATGAGAATGCAATTATTATTGAACTTAAACAGTGGGATAAATGCGCAAACACCACTAGCCCAAACGAAGTTATTACATTTATTGGTGGCGGAATGCGAGAAGTCCTCCACCCTTCCGTTCAAGTAGGTCAGTACCACATTTATCTGTTAGATACCCATACCGTATTTTATGATGAAGATGCTATCAATCTTAGCTCCTGTTCCTATCTACATAATTACCATAGTTTTGAAGGAGATGAACTCAATGCATCAAAATTTAATGCGTGGGTTACTCGATTCCCAGTATACACGGCCGATGACGTCCTTTTGCTTTCAAGCTTTATTAAAGAGAAAATAGGCAATGGGCAGGGGATGGATATTCTCAATAAAGTTGAGCAAAGTGAATATAGACCCAGTAAGAAACTGATGGATCATGTTGGAAATGTAATAAAGGGAAAAAAGGAATATATTCTTCTAGACGAACAACTCGTTGCATATGATAAAGTCTTTACTTCAGCTAAAGAAGGATTTCACAATAGGAAAAAAACTGTAGTTATTATAAAGGGCGGCCCGGGTACAGGAAAATCGGTTATTGCTCTAAATCTAATGGCTGATCTCTCATTAGAAGGATTTAATACTCACTATTCTACGGGATCAAAAGCTTTTACCGAAACTTTAAGGAAAATAGTCGGACCTCGAGGTGCCACGCAGTTAAAATATTTTAATAGTTATATAGATGCTCCTTTTAACTCACTCGATGTATTGATTGCTGATGAAGCTCACAGAATTAGGAAAACAAGTAATCATAGATTTATGAGAGCAGATCAAAAATCTAATAAACTTCAGATTGAAGAACTTATAAATACAGCAAAAGTACCTGTTTTTCTAATTGATGATGACCAGATTGTTCGCCCTAATGAGATCGGATCAGTAGATTTAATTAAACAGTATGCAAAAACTTTAAGCTGTGAAATATTTGAATATGAATTAGAAGCTCAATTTAGATGTGCGGGTTCAAACGGGTTTGTAAATTGGATTAATAATACGCTTGGCATTAAAAAAACAGCAAATGTTTTATGGGATCAAAATGAATTATTTGATTTTAAAGTCTTTTCATCCCCTCAGGAAGTGGAAGATGAAATAAGAAAAAAGGCTGGAGATGGATTAACAGCACGAATGACGGCTGGGTTCTGTTGGGAGTGGTCTAAAAACTTAAAACAAGATAGAACATTAATAGAAGATGTTAGGATTGGTGATTATATAAGACCCTGGAATGCACAGCATAATGCTACAAATCTTGCGCCCGGTATTCCGAAAGCTCACCATTGGGCTTATGATGATGGTGGAATTGATCAGATTGGATGTGTTTATACAGCCCAAGGGTTTGAATTTGATTATGTAGGTGTAATCTTCGGTTTAGACTTGAAGTATAACATGGATAAACAACAATGGGAAGGATTTACAGAAAACTCGTATGATCATGTTGTAAAAAGATCTGGAGATAAGTTTATAGATTTAGTTAAGAATACATACCGGGTTTTACTCTCTCGTGGGATGAAGGGTTGTTATGTTCATTTTATGGATAAGGATACAGAAAGATTCTTCAGAAGTAGAATGGAAATATAAGGATTTAACAAAAGTAAATCCATATTCAACAATATTAAAAATGATGCCGTTAATAAATCAATACAATATACCGCCCAAGATTAACAACTATCGATTTGACATTAAATACATCCATGAGATAGAAGAGCAAGAATACACAATCAACTACCCAGTAGTCTATATCCTATATGATACAGAATTAAAAACAGTATACGTAGGTGAGTCTACAAATGTAATAAATAGGTTAAGGAACCATTTATCACATCGTAATAAAAAACAATTAAAACAAATCTATATTATTTCGTGCAGTTTATTTAATAAATCTGTTTCTTTAGACATTGAATCTAGTTTAATAATGTATTTCAAAAAGAAGGGCTCAACTATTTTCGAAAATGTTTTGAACGGAAATGGAGGATTAGCAAACCACGGATATTACCAGAAATATTTATATGCTAAAATGGTTGATAAAATATGGTCAAAACTCAAATATGATAAAGTCGTCCATGAAGATATTATTGATATTAAAAACTCTGATTTATTTAAATATTCTCCATACAAAGTGCTATCACCCGATCAAAATTCTGCAATACTAGATTATCTAGAAATACTGTTACTAAAAGATAGGAGTTCTGTCTTTATTGAAGGAAGTGCCGGTACGGGAAAAACAATTTTAGCCGTTTATCTAATAAAACTGTTATTGTCAGATTACGACCCAGAAGATTATGAAAATAAAGATGATAATGTACGTTTGAAACTTGAACGAGCTAAAGATGTAAAAGAAAAAATATCTAAAATTGCATTAGTTGTTCCAATGAAATCACTAAGGGAAACTTTAAAAAAAGTATTTATAAGCGAAAAAGGGTTATCTGCAAGTATGGTAATAGGACCATCAGAAGTATCAAGAAATGAATATGATATTCTCGTAGTTGACGAAGCTCATCGACTTCATCGTAGACGAGGAATTACCAATTATGGTAGCTTTGATAAATGTAATCAACGGTTAGGTTTAGATAACTCTGGAACAGAATTAGATTGGATTAAAATGAGGAGTAATCACCAACTATTTTTTTATGATGATGCACAATCTATAAGGCCATCAGATATTCCAAAAGAGAAATTTCACGATTTAAAAAAGCAATCAGAAACCATTAAACTTAAATCACAAATGAGAATTAATTCCGGTGGTAATTATATTCAATTTGTGCATTCATTACTTAACCCTAGCATAAAGGAACCGATCAATAAATTCACAAATAATAGCTATGATTTAAAACTCTTTAAGTCCTTACCTATAATGCTTAAAGCACTGAAGAAAAAAGAAGAAGAATTAAAACTTTGTAGACTAATTGCGGGATATTCATGGAAGTGGGTTTCACGGAATACAAATCAACCAGATGCAATCATTGATGGTGAAAGTCTCACTTGGAATAGAGTTCCTCATGATTGGATTAATAGCACTACACAAATGAATGAAATGGGGTGTATTCATACAACACAAGGTTACGACCTAAATTATGCTGGAATTATTTTTGGCAAAGAAATAGTATACAATGAGAAAAGTAACTCGATTGATATAATTCGTGAGAATTATTTTGATATGAAAGGGCGAGTAGGAATAACAGATATTAATGAGTTAAAAATATATATAATTAATATTTATAAGACGTTGATGTACAGAGGAATTAAAGGATCCTATATTTATTGTTGTGATAAAAAACTACATAAATATTTTTCAAAATATATGACAAATATTGCCTAGCTGATTTTACCCATTGAATGATAGAAATAAAATATTATACTCAATATATTAAATGTTAGTCAGAAAAACTTTTTATCTAGTAAATGGTTTCTTTGTGAAAATTACTGGGATTATTTAACACTTATTAAACGAATGGCTCCTCCCTGTTGATAAATAACAAAATAAATAAACTTCTAAAAGAACACGCATTATTGTTTAATAGTGATATTCATGGAATTACACACTGGAAAAGTGTAGAGCGAAATGAATTGTTGAAACAATAGAAAGAATAAATTTATTGTGCAATCTTTTTTGATATATTTTTGAGCAGTACATTCGAATATGAAAAAGTCTATAATCTCTCTAATCATACTTCTAATCTCTATTTCATATTCCCAGACCATTGTCGGAGACGGACTCACAGGACAACCCCTGCTTGACTATGTGGTGAGCAACTATAAGACATCCACCACATTAGGGTATACAGATGCCCGAGATATTCTATACGGAACGATTGATTTAAAGGACGGCAATCAACTTTCAGGTGTTTATACCGGATACACCATTACCCTTGATCCTCTATTAGACCCAAGCACAGATGCTTATAATCAGGGAATCAACTGTGAACATACTTGGCCACAGAGCATGGGAGCTGGAAATGAACCACAAAAAAGTGATATGCACCATCTTTTCCCCTGTAAATCTAACGTCAATTCTTCTCGTGGAAATGACCCCTACGCAGAGATTCCTGATATTGAAACAGATACTTGGTATCGAAATGATTATTCTCAAGAGACCATCCCAACAGAATATATAGATGAGTTTGCCGAAAAGTACAATCCGCCCAATGCTGATTATGAGACCTTTGAACCAAGAGAGGATCATAAGGGAGATGCAGCAAGAGCTGTATTCTATTTCTTTTGCATGTATAATGATGTTGCTGATACCAACTTTTGGAATGAGCAGAAAGATTATCTCATCGATTGGCATTATTACGATGAAGTTGATACTTGGGAGTTAGATAGGACTTGGACAATCGCATCCTACCAACAGGATCAACCAAACCCATTTATCTTAGACTCATCCCTTGCCCGAAGAATCTGGTATATGGAAGATAGCGGGACAGATACAAGCACTATAGATACTTTAGAATATAATCTTGTAATAAATGAAATAATGCAAAATCCATCTGCTGTTAGTGATGCCAATGGAGAATGGTTTGAGATATTTAACTTCTCACCTGATACGATTAACCTTAGTGGATTTACGATTAAAGATAATGGCTCTAATACACATACAATCTCATCAAGTGTAACCATATTGCCTTACTTCTATGCGGTATTGGCAAAGAATGCAGATATAAATACGAATGGTGGGTTAAGTGTAGATTATGAATATTCTGATTTTACACTGGGCAATAGTGATGATGAAATTGTTCTAATCGACCCCTATGGAAATACAATAGACAGTGTTGCCTATGATGGGGGGCCTAACTGGCCTGATCCCACAGGGGCGACAATGGCTTTATTTGGTTTTGAAACAGATGATAATAATCTTGGGTATAATTGGGTTGAATATGACTCCCTTACTTATGGGGATGGCGATTATGGAACGCCTGGATATACCAATAATCCCGTAGAAGTCATATGGACTTTTAGCTTAAGCAATCCTGTAATTACAATATTAGGTGATAATGATGAGTTAAACCCAGGAGATACAGCTACAATCAAAATGGAACTGTGCAATGAAACCAATTATGATTATTTGCTTTATCCTGGAGCTGTATTAGACGTAGATACAAATCTCGTATCAAATTCCGATCAAAATTGGTATTACGCTTTATTTGCGAATCAATGTGGAGA
>Ga0233449_1002633_pt1 | contig 13987 bp, 11 predicted proteins | sample SI_124_October20_FD_183012 | JGI IMG/M metagenome (GOLD analysis project Ga0233449, IMG submission 183012) | Seawater microbial communities from Saanich Inlet, British Columbia, Canada - SI_124_October2016_200_MG | ecosystem: Environmental > Aquatic > Marine > Inlet | place: Canada: British... | reverse complement strand
GATACGACCTGTTTTTCGCCCTTCGATGGATGTGAAGTACCCACTCAGGTTAGTGCCGTCGCGTGCAATTACAGCAAATGGTTCAGGTGTCGCCAATAATTTTCCATATTTGAATTTTCGCTTTGGCGTTAATGCTTTGTGCGATTTTTTATGGCGGTCAATCAAATACGTCTGAAAGCCATCCCGGATTGTTCCAGTGTGGACAATTATTTTATTTGCGTCGCGAGAGGCAGTGCCAAATCGAAGCATGTGTGGACCATCAAGCCTTACCTTCGAGATTTCCTTTTCCATTCCCTTATCCAGGAAGTAGTACTCTTCAAACCCGTCATCAGTTCTGACAGCAATTGGCGAATTGCCGAAAAAATCATACATGGCTCGCCGGACATCAACATTCGGATGCTGAAACACAACTTCTTCCGCGCCTGTTGTCGTATTGAATTTTACCAGCGCGGCCTTGTCCCTTGCGCGATTGGATAGCGCGTAAATACTGTCCGATCTATTAGCAGATTGAAGGCCTCTCAGCATGTCTTCTGCACCAGCAAGGACAATCGTTTGCCAGTTCTTGTCCGTTCCTGCAGACCGCCGGACAAGTTTCCAGGCTCCGTAGGGATAGGTCGAAAATTTCAGATATGGCAGATCATCCAGACCCGGTGACATACCATCTCGAAAGTCCCGAAACATCAATTCGGATTGCCCTGTGGAGACCTTGACCCTGTACAAATCAACGCCCTTTTCCTTGCCCGTTTTCATTTTGAACAGAAGGCTATGCTGATTAACCCTGGAGTAGCCGACAAAGGACATACGATTAGTCGTTTCAGGCACAAGCCTGCGAGCTTTGGGTTTTTTGGCCAGCGTATCGACGACAACGAAGTGCGGTGATTTTTGGCCAGGCTCGACAGTACGGTAAACAATATGTCGACTATCACCAGCCCAGAAAATACTGTTGGAATGACGTTCGAGTTCTATGAACCTTGCATCATCGTTCTCAACTCGTTTGTAATAAACTCGAAGATTATCAAAGCGCCTATCCTTCCACAGCAACTTCTCTCCGTCTGGTGAAATCTGATAACCGCCGACAAGATGCTGTTTGGTATACATGTCTGTCAGGGGAATAATGGGAATGTCATGCAATTCTGCGAGGGCAGGATGTGTCGCCGGAAGCACTTCCGCGACTGCATTATCACTCGATATCGACATCGCCGCGATGAGATACAATAGCTGTAAAACCTTTTTCTTTATGCTCCTCATAATTGAAATAGTAAGCATTAATATGCGGGACCGCAACGTGCCAAACACTACTTCCTGGATTTACAGTCGCTTTCGAGCGGCTTCGAGCAATGTGCGAATGGCTGCCTTGTCGGCTTCATTTTCCGCAGATAACAAACGGTCTGTCAGACCTTCGATAGATATGGCGCGAACGGTGGCGGCGGCAGGTGCAGCTTTCATGGCGGATGCCACACCGACTTTCGGCAAGATGGCGGCGACCATGCGCTCAATCGCCTGGAAGATGAAGTCTGTGTTGTAACCGGCGATGATCGCCAATACAGGCGCACTCAGCTGGACGATCTCATCGCCTTCACCGACCCCAATCTGGTGGACGAAGAACATGACAATGCCACCAGAGGCAAACCCCAGCAGCATGCGGCTTTTATATTCTGGAATGCGCAAGGGATTGAACGTTCGGCTGCTGACAAAGACATGACATTTTGGCAGCAGATACAAACAGGCCCCCAGCAGCCCGTATATGAAGGGCAACAAGATGTCGAAAGCCACCTGATACAGGTGCATCAGGTAAACCCAGTCTTTTTCGAAGTCCGGGTCCAGAGGAAACCAGTCTGTTGTCATCTCCTGCATAAACTCGGTCGCACTAATGACAACAAGCGCAAAGCCGGTAAACATCCACATTTTGAATGACCAGATCTCAGCTTCAGATCGCAGCATACCGGTGCCAAACGACAGGAACGGTCGACCGCATCCCGGATCTGTCGCTCGCAATGTGTTCGCCCGAACCGGTTTCATTTTAAGGGACAATTCGCTGCAGGCCTCATCGAACCTGATGATCAGACTATGCAATATCTCTTCATCGCTTTTGATGCCGGGTGCATTTTCCAGCTTGACGCCATCCATCCATAGCTGGATTTCCCGTATGGCCGCGATGATGCTCAGATCGATATCAATGCCGTTGGACAATGCGTAGTCCAGCAACAGCCCAGCGTCCCGGACGCGTCTGGCAACACCGGGTTTCATTGCGTCCAGATCGTCACTTCCATCAACTGTCGACATGTACCGGTTTCCTTTTGTGACTGTTGCAGGTTTCAGACAAAGGGACGGTTGCGGCTGCGGCTGGTGAAATCGCGCCGTCGGTACGGTATTCATCCCCGTTGACAGAAAAATGTTTGCCGTCAGATCGAAGCACAATGTTGTCTTTTGCTACTGACAACAAAGCCTTGTCGGCTGCAGTCAATCCGCCACGGGTCTCACCTTTGTTGGTCGCGTAGACGGCCTTTAATCCCCGGGACGAGATATTATGCAACCGGTCCAGGACGCCCCGCGTGGGGTGGAAATATTTTGTGTTCGGGTGGCCATCGCCTGCAGACACAAAAGCGACGCTGGGCCGCAATGTCTTCAGGAAATATTTGTTTGAACTGGTCGAACTGCCATGGTGACTGAGGCGCAGGGCATCGACATGCCCAACTTTGTCAGCGACGGGCGTTTCCATGTTTTCGGTTAATTTCTTACCCGAAGGACCACCACCCGTCAGATCCCCGCCAATAAAATAGTCGAACGTGCCATGGGTAATAACCAGGGCGATGCTGGCGCCGTTCTCATCGAGACGTGGACGGTATTGATCTTCACCCCCACCTGGTACGCATCCGTTGGAGGCGACGATGCTGACAATAACGCCAGCCCCCAGATCAATAACACCACGTCCGGTTGGTGCTGCCTCACGCGTGATTTCCAACCCTGCTGACTGGACATAATCGGCATATCGCGTGTCGTTGCCCTTTGCCGTTTTCAGGGGCCGCGGCTCCAAGGGACCGGAACTGCCGGTATCCAGAATTTTTCCGGGCGGTGTCTTCAAAAAATTCAGGACTTCGTCCAGACCGCCGATGTGATCAGAATCGTAGTGTGTGGCAATCACATAATCGAGGTGGCTGATACCGTGTTTCTCAAGCAGAGGCACAACAACTTTTTTGCCCCTGCCATTTTGGCCACCATCGACCAACATGGTTTTTCCGGATGGCGAAATAATCAGTGTTGCGTCGCCCTGGCCAACATCAATGTGGATGATTTCAAGGTCATTTTTATCTGCAGCGCTGGCACCAACAGCATGCAATGCAGTCACCAGGATCAACACAATGCAATATATCCATATACGTGCTATAATCATCAAACCGCCTATTATTGGCTGTGAAATAGCAGAATATATATTTTTGGTTGCAAGTCAAAATATTTACAACCAAACGGATATTTTCAACAAAAAGGGCATGCACCGAAACACCGGTGCATGCCCTTCAAGTTATTGATTTAAAACCGTTTTAGTGTGAATCTCTCGGCACCTCTGCGCCTCGGCAACCAACCAGAAAATCAAAATCGACACCCTGGTCCGCCTGCAAAACATGATCAAAATAGAGTTTTTGATATCCACCCGGCATGGCAGATTCCGGTGCCGTCCAGTTTTCACGCCGTCTCGCCAGTTCCTCGTCTGATACATCCAGATGCATATGGCGGGCCTCGACATCCAGTTCAATCATGTCGCCGTCCTGGACCAGCGCCAGCACGCCGCCTGCAGCAGCCTCGGGTGCCGTATGCAGAACAACAGTGCCATAGGCGGTACCGCTCATACGGGCATCTGAAATGCGCACCATATCGGTGATGCCTTTTTGCAGGACTTTTGGTGGCAGGCCCATGTTGCCCACTTCCGCCATGCCCGGATATCCCTTGGGTCCGCAATATTGCAGCACCATTACGCAGGTCTCATCGATATCCAGATCCGGATCTTCGATGCGGGCCTTGTAGTCTTCGATGCTTGTAAACACCACAGCACGGCCACGATGTTTCATCAGCTCAGGTGTCGCCGCGGAGGGCTTGATGATGGCGCCTTTGGGTGAAAGATTACCGCGCAGAACGGCGATACCACCACTGGCCAGCAAGGCGTTGTCAAAGGGACGGATTACCTCTTCATCCCAGTTGTCAGCGTCCTTGTTGTTCTCCCAGATCGTCTGGCCGTTAACGGTCACAGCATCACGGTTCAACATATCGGCTTCGCCCAGACGGCGAATGACCGCTGGTACGCCACCGGCGTAATAGAAATCTTCCATCAGAAAGCGACCTGATGGCATCAAATCAACAACAGTTGGTACATCACGTCCCAGTTGATCCCAGTCATCCAGGGTCAAATCCACACCAAGGCGCCCGGCCAGAGCCAGCAAATGAACCACGGCATTGGTCGACCCGCCAATGGCCGCATTGGTGCGTATGGCATTTTCCATGGCAGCTCTGGTGACAATTTTGGACATCTTCAGGTCTTCATGCACCATGGAAACAATACGACGGCCTACAATTTGTGCCAGACGATAACGACGTGCATCCGCTGCCGGAATGGCTGCATTTTCCGGCATACCCATGCCAATGGATTCCACCATCGACGCCATGGTCGAGGCTGTGCCCATGGTCATGCAATGACCGACAGACCGGCTCATCCCGGACTCGGCATCCATGAAGTCTTCTAGGCTCATTTCACCAGCCTTGACGGCTTGATCGAATTTCCAGACGTCTGTCCCACTGCCGATGTCCCGTCCCCGGAACTTGCCGTTCAACATGGGGCCACCCGACAGACAAATCGTTGGCAGATCACAACTGGCAGCACCCATCATCAGTGAAGGTGTTGTCTTGTCGCAACCAACCAGCAGCACAACACCATCAATGGGGTGTGCGCGGATCGCCTCTTCAACATCCATTGAAGCCAGGTTTCTGAACAACATCGCCGTTGGCCGCATGGTCGGCTCACCCAATGACGAGACCGGAAATTCCACCGGAAAGCCACCGGCTTCGTACACACCGCGTTTCACCCGTTCTGCGAGATCGCGAAAATGGGCGTTACAAGGGGTCAGGTCGGACCATGTATTACAAATGCCAATGACGGGGCGGCCATCAAAATTGTCGTCGGGAACGCCCTGGTTTTTCATCCAACTGCGATGCAGAAAACCATCCTTGTTTGCCGGGCCAAACCAGGCAGTCGACCTTAACTTCTTTTTTTCGTCAGACATTTTTGTCTCCGTTTGGGGGTATTGGTTTGGGTACAGCGGACCCTGAGAGGACGTCGTAGAGATCAGGCATTTTCATTGGCGGCATTAAATTTTGCGACTGAGATGCGTGCTTGTTGTAACAGTTCGATGACCGCGGTTTGTGCACCGACGGCATCGCCAGCGGCGATTGCTTCGAGAACAGCTTTGTGTTGCGGCAAGGCAATTTTAATGCCCCGGGGTCCTGCACTTGAAACCTTGAAATTTGCGGCCAGTGCTGTTTCGATCATTGACCCAAGAGAGATCAACAATTCGTTTCCTGTGCTGGCCAGCAACAATTGATGAAATTTTAAATCTGCCGGAACACTGGCATCAATATCGTCACCAGCGACCTCCATTGCCTCATATGCAGCGCGCAAATCCGAAATCTGGGATTTGCTGGCTCTGGTCGCCGCCATGGCTGCGGCCGAGGGTTCAAAAATTTCCCGGATTTCGAACAGCATTTCCGAAGCTGCAGCGTTCGGGCCATCTGCAAACAACCAGGCCAGTACATCCGGATCCAGCATGTTCCAGTTGTCGCGGCTGCGAACGCGCGTGCCAGTCTTGGGCCGCGACTCCAACAATCCTTTGGCGGCCAGTACCTTTATCGCCTCACGCAAGGCGGTGCGGCTGACATTCAATTCTTCGCTAAGGTCGGCCTCGTTCGGCAAGGACTGTCCCGGCACAATGTCGCCACGAAGTATTCTTTCACCGATCTGATGAGCGACCTGGCCATGCAGGCTACGCGTCGAATACGTTCGTGCACCAAAATTCTTCTCGGTCTGTTGGGTTTGCTGACCCGTCCACCTTGTTTCCCGCACCAGTAATTCTCCCCGGAGACACCAGAGCGCTTTCGGCGACAATATGGTCACCAAAAGTATCCAGCTTATTGTTCCTGGGCGGCGTTAAACAAAAACAGTGGACCCGTTTCTCTCGAATTCGCCCAGGATTATTGGCCGACACGTCAAACCTTTGTCTGCGCGGCAGATTTGTCATATTATATGCTGATTGTGCCGCAGAGAAGAAAAATAGTGATGAAAATGCAATTATTAGGTCCGTACGCCATACGGTGTGGATCGTGAGCAAGCGCAAACCGGCTTCTTTGATGCTCGACTGGGGCACCAGCAACGTCCGGGTTTGGCTGCTGGCACAGGATGGTACACTACTTGATTCCAAACAATCCAGTGCTGGTATCAATCGTATTTCGGATGGAGATTTCCACACTACTTTCAATAACTTGACTAGGGAGCTGGCACCGACACCCTTGCCAACGCTGATGTCAGGCATGATTGGCAGCCGTCAGGGCTGGGTCGAAGCGCCCTATCTTGAGTGTCCTGTTGCCCTGGAAGACCTCGCCTATCAATTGACGACAGTTCCCGCTGCACCCCAAATTCAAATCGTCCCGGGCGTACATTTAGAGACTGCCAGCGGTCGACATGACGTCATGCGCGGTGAAGAAGTGCAAATTGCCGGCGCCCTGGCCCAAATGAACGCCGAAATTGATACGCGCGCTCATTTGATCTGCTTGCCAGGCACGCACAGCAAATGGGCCGTGGTCGAAGACGGACAGCTACAATCCTTTTCAACATCCATGACGGGAGAGGTGTTTGCGGCTCTGTCAGAACACACAATTCTGGGTGCGCTGTTGCCGGATGAAGATGCGAATCCGGTGAATATTTCCCCTGCCGGATTTGATCGGGGTCTGGCCCGCGCCGGTGAGGATGGTGGCTTGCTGCATCATTTGTTCAGTGTGCGCGCAGAAGGGTTATTCGACAGTGTACCGTCCGGCGATTTGCGCGGGTATTTATCCGGTATTCTGATTGGTCACGAAATCAGAGACATGCTCGTTCAACACAATACTGCAGGTGCCATCACTATTGTTGGCGATGCAGGACTGGCCGATCACTATGTTCGCGCCATATCATCTCTGGGCAGGACAGTAACCACAATAGACCCGCAACAAGCGACGCTGGCCGGATTACAGATGATCCGGAATGCGTCCAATAAGAACGAAACCAGGAAATACTGATCAATGACGCTTTCTCCCATGGAAGAATTTGCACGCCGACTTCTGGAGCAACCGGTTGTTGCGATCCTGCGTGGCATCACGCCCACAGAAATCGAAGCCGTTGCGGCCGCTTTGATTGACCAGGACTTCAGGATGATCGAAGTCCCTCTGAATTCGCCGGATGCCCTGGAGAGTATCAGTTTGCTGGCGGATGCGTTTGGGGAACAGGCCCTGGTCGGCGCCGGGACCGTGCTTAACAAGGACGATGTCCATGCCGTCTGGGGCGCCGGAGGTCGCATGATCGTCTCACCGAATACCAATGTCGACGTCATCAGAACGTCGGTTGAACTTGGCCTCTTGTCGTTGCCAGGCTTTGCCACACCCAGCGAAGCCTTTACGGCAGTTGACGCAGGTGCCCATGGGTTAAAGCTTTTCCCGGCGGAAGGCTGTCCGCCGAATGTATTGAAAGCGATGATGGCTGTGCTGCCACCTGCCATTCCGGTTTTGGCGGTCGGCGGCGTCAGCGATGAAAACATGTCGGATTATTGGCGGGCCGGCGCAAAAGGTTTCGGCATAGGCTCCGCGCTATATAAACCCGGTCGAAGTGCTGTCGACGTCGCAGCGGCAGCGAAACGGTTTGCCGCTGCCCTGAACTTTGCTTCCTGAAACTTATCCAGGAGACTTTCGCGTCAGGAATATCTCACCAAAGACCGAGGCACAAACAACCGCTATGGCCAGCATCTGAACCAGGGTAATCTCCTGATCCAGTATCCACACCGCCAACAACGCCGCAATGACAGGTTTGAGAAAAAACAGATAGCTGCCGCGCGTAATATCCGGTACAGCCGCCAGACCGCCAATCCAGAGAAACTGTGTGATCGTGGTATTCCAGAAGGCGATGATCAACAGATAACCAAGGCTTGAGGATGGCAGACTTGTGAGGCGGTCAGGCATTGCCCAGACGCCAAAGATAATCCCGACCAGTACCCACAAACCGATTCCGCCCAGCATCATGGTTATGGCCGTAATCCGCAGGGCACCATATTCAGCGATAATGGGCCGGGCCAGCACAGAATAGAGGGCAACCGCTGCAGCACAGGCCATGGCCAGAAAAATTCCCAATAAATTGCTGCCGGATCCAGCCAGTCGGGCCAGATAACCATCGGTAATCAGCAACGCAATACCGGCGACGGCGCACAGACCGCCGACCATCTTGGCCAGACTGATAGGTTGGCGATTGATCAGCAGATTGGCAATTGCCACAAATATCGGAATTGTTGTGACGGTCGTTGCCACCTGCGGTACGCTGGCAAAATCGAGAGACCAGTGGAAGACCAGATAGCCAACGGTAACTCCCAGAAACGACAGAAAAATCAGGGACCAGAAGTGGCTTTTGAAAGGGGCCAACAGGTCCCGGCTTGCCGGCATTACAAGGGCCAGCACGATCAAACCAAACCCGCCCAGAACAAAGCGCCAGACCGACAGTTCTGGCCCGGCGATACCGGAGAGAACGGCAAAAAACTCTGTCGACGCATGGCCAAAAACGCCAACTAAAACAGCAAGATACGCCAACCACGCGTGGCGGTGCCAGATAGCCATTCCCCGCTAGAGACCGCTGGCAAAATCGAGAAGCACGCTGGCGAATTCCGCAGGTCGTTCAGCCGGCAACATGTGTGCCGCATTCGCCATATCTATCCGTTTCGCATTTGGCATTCGGGCGGTACGGTCAGCCACATCCTGCTCTACATAGAACAACCGATCCTGCTGCCCGGTCAGGACCAGCACAGGCATATCAATTTTCTCGTATGGCACATCCCAGTTGGCAGTGCCACCTGCCGCCAACAGATTGAAATCATTGTCTGCCGGGGTTAGCGGGGTATAACCTGCATCGGTCAAAAAATTCTCGCGCACGGTTGCCTGGAACTCTTCATTGGTGATCAGCGGCATAAACAAATCCCGCATCAAATCCAGCCCGCCTACTTCAACGCAACGCATCATGCCATCGTTGATCCACTGCAGGCGCGGACCATCCCGACGCAGGGTATTCACAAATACATTGCCGACGACATCGACGTCTGTCAGACCATCCAGCCACGCCTGTATTGCAAACAGGCCACCGATGGACAGCCCCACCAGAACGGCACGCGGTGGTTTGACATGTTCGAGGATCAACGCACTGTCCGCGGTCATCTGGGCGGCATCAATTCTGACATCACTTCCAATGGGGCTTTGGGCCTGACCGCGAAAATTGAAACTGAGTGTCCCGTGACCCGCGGCTCGCAAGGCGTCACCAATTTCTCCTTCCCACATGCCGAAGTCACCGGTCAAGGCATTGAAAAAAACAAACGTCACGCCTGTATCGCTCGTTGGCGGGTTATAGGTGTAAAAAATGCCGTTGGCGTTATCAAATTCCAGCACAGACATGTGCGTCTCTCCCTATAGTTTCAATTGCCCCTAAACGAATTTTACGTGACGGTCTTTCACCGTCTCCAGAACTTCGTCTGCGTCTTTTCGCCACCAATTGTCAGCTGAAAATATCTCGACTTCACACGCGCCATCAAATCCGGTTTGTTCCACCCAACCCCGAATTTGAGGAATATTAATGATGCCATCACCCATCATGCCACGATCCAGCAGCAGATCAGTCGTTGGCACCAACCAGTCACATGTGTGAAATGCCAGGACGTTTTTTCCCGCACGCGCGATTTGCGCTTCCAGGTCAGGGTCCCACCAGACGTGATAGACGTCGACTGCAACGCCCAGACCCTCGCCCAGTTCATCACACAAATCGTTGGCCTGGGCCATGTTATTTACGCAAGCCCGGTCTGCGGCATACATGGGATGCAAGGGTTCTATCGCCAGTGGCATACCCACGGTTCGGGCATATTCGAGGGTTGCCGCGATCCCGTCACGAACCTGCTGACGCGCACCTGCAATATCTTTTGAGCCTACAGGCAAGCCGCCCACAACAAGCACCAGGCAAGCTGCATCCAGTGCAACAGCTTCGTCGACTGCGAGGCGGTTATCGGCTAGTGCAGCCTGACGTCCGGCTTCATCTGCCGCCGGAAACATACCACCACGACAAAGACCGCTAAGCTTCAAACCAGCGTCACGCACATGTTTGACGGCCGCATCAAGGCCATAGTCGTGTAATTTGTCGCGCCAGGGTGCTATGCCGGGGATGCCATGCCGGGCACAGCCTTCAATACATTCGGCCAGGGACCATTGTTCCTTGACGGTGGCCGTATTCAGGGAAAGGCGTGACAGGTCAGCCATTGTTATACCCCGATCCCGTGGGCCGCCATGATGATATCTGCACGTGCACAGGCTTCTTCCGGGTCAGCCAGCAAACCAGCCTTGTCAGCCAGACGAAATAGTTCAGCGAGGTGCAAGGCGGAACGTGTGCTTTGTTGCCCCCCAACCATGGTGAAATGATCCTGATGACCGTTGAGGTAGGCCATGAACACAACACCGGTTTTGTAAAACCTGGTTGGTGCCTTGAAGATATGACGCGACAGCGGCACAGTTGGCGCCAGAATATCGTGATAGCGCTGAAGGTCGCCCTGCCCCATCGCCGTCAGGGCTGCGCTGGCAGCCGGTGCGATCGCATCGAATATGCCAAGCAGAGCGTCCGAATATCCCTGCTCGTCTCCGGCAATCAGATCGGGATAATTGAAATCATCACCGGTATACATCCGGACACCATCCGGCAATCGACGACGCATGGTGATTTCTTTCTGATCATCCAGCAGCGAAATCTTGATGCCATCGATCTTGTCTGCGTTATCGGCCAACACATCAAGGCAAACATCCATTGCTTTTAGATGATCTTCGTCTCCCCAATATCCAGCCAGCGCCGGGTCGAACATTTCCCCCAACCAGTGAATGATGACAGGTTCTTTTACCTGGCTCAGAACACGTGAATAAACCTTTGCATAATCATCCGGTGATTTAGCAGCCGCGGCCAAAGCCCGGCTGGCCATCAGGATAATCCGGCCACCTGCGGCTTCGACTGCGGCACATTGCTCTTCATAGGCCGCGATAATATCATCGACCGTCAGGGCAGGATCGGGTGCGATATGGTCCGTTCCCGCACCTGACGCAATAAGCGCACCTTCGCCAAAATCCTTTGCCGCATCAACTGAACGTTTAATCAGTTCCAGCGATGTCGACCAATCCAGACCCATGCCGCGCTGGGCTGTATCCATGGCTTCGGCAACGCCCATCCCCAATGACCACAGGTGTCGGCGATACTCTATCGTTGCATCCCAGTCGATTGCCGTTTCAAGCCAGGGATCACAATCAGCGTAAGGGTCTGAGACAACATGCGCTGCCGAATAGGCGATACGCGGAAAGGCATCAGCGGCGCTGGTATCGAACGCCAGTGGCTCACCGGCTTCATATTCTTCGACACCGCCGGCGGCGGTTGGCAATGAAACAACAGCCATGGATCAGACTTTCAATTCCGGCACATCAAACCAACGCCGCTCGGCCCAGCTTTTCAATCCGAGCTCCGCAAGTTGCACGCCTTTGGCTCCGGCGAGGAGGTCATATTTCCAGGGTGCATCCTCGTAGACGTGACGGATAAACATTTCCCACTGCGACTTGAAGCCGTTGTCGAAATCCTGATTGTCCGGCACCTCTTCCCAATCGCCGTAGAAATCATGATTGCGGGCTTCGTCTGGATTCCAGACTGGCTTGGGCGTGTTCCAGCGCGACTGGCTTTTGCAGCTGTGCAGCCCGGCGACCGCCGAGCCATGTGTGCCATCCACATGGAAAGTCACCAGATCATCACGACGCACACGTGTGCACCAGGAAGAATTCATCTGGGCAATAATGCCGCCTTCCAATTCAAACGTGGCATAGGCAGCGTCATCAGTGTCCGCCGTATAACGATCACCATTTTCATCAACGCGTTCAGGAATATGCGTCGCACCGATACAGCTGACAGCCTTGACCGGTGCAATGGTGTTATCCAACACGTAGCGCCAGTGACACAGCATATCGAGGATGATGCCGCCGCCTTCGGCTTTTTTGTAATTCCAGGAGGGACGTTGGGCCGTTTGCCAGTCACCTTCGAAAACCCAATAACCAAACTCACCCCGTACACTGAGAATACGGCCGAAGAACCCCGTATCGACAAGACGCTTCAGTTTCAGAATACCGGGCAAGGAAATCTTGTCATGAACAACGCCGTTCTTGGCACCCGTCTTTGCAGCGTGCCGGGCTATGCTCATCGCCTCTTCCAGGGTCTCGGCAATCGGCTTTTCGCAATAGACATCCTTGCCGGCATCCATAGCCTGCTTCAACAGATCACCGCGCATCTGTGTCGTCCCGGCATCGAAGAACATGGTGTCGTCCGGATTTGCAAGACAGGCCGCGAGGTCATCTGACCAACGTTCGACTCCGTGCGCTTCTGCCAGTCTGCGCACCTTGTCGCCATTGCGACCAACAAGGATGGGGTCGGGCATGACCCTGTCGCCATTTTTCAGGACAACGCCACCTTCTGCACGCATCGCCAGGATTGAACGAATAAGATGCTGGTTCATGCCCATGCGCCCGGTGACGCCATGCATGATCAGGCCCAAACGAATATCTGCCATTAAGTGAAGTCCTTGATTAAGTGAAGTCTTTGATTTCCAAATTCATTTCACGCATGGAAGACCAGTCTGGCTCGACCCCTGAGGCAAATCCCGGACAATCCAGGGACCTCAAGTCAAGCATACCATCCTCGATACGGACAAAGGTTTCATCGCCCTCGCGACGATATAATTGTGGATGAGCAGCAGCGAAAGCCGCTTGCTCGGCGGCGGGTGCGCCAGCCCCTGTCATGCCATGAACATAATGATGTCCGTTGCGTTCAACATGGGTCAGCCCCAACAAGTTTATCAGGGCCAGATCCTGTTGCAATCCAGGACCAGCCTGAATGGTCAAGTCCTCTGCCGACATGAAATAATCAGGTTTGTCAGGACCTTCCTCGGCACTCCAGCATTTGGTTCGTGCTGTATTCAAAATGGCCTTGTAGAAACCTTTGCAGGTTTTGGAAGAAACCCCGCGATAGCCGCGCAGTCGGGCTTCCGGGAAGGCATCAAATGAGCCATCTGATTCGTCAATTATGACAGGGTAACGTGATGCAATGGCGCCAACGTCTTCTTTCAGGGCCATGGCTCGTTTGATCGGTTGTTCAATAAACAGGATATTGGCATTGAACCGCTTGAGGGCAGGATTGCTCTCCATGGCATCCAGCAATTCCACAACCCCTGCAGCATCTTCATATTGTTCGTTGCCATCTAGCGACAGATGATAATCCCCGGCTTCGACGTCCAGGACATTGGCAATCGCGGTCAGGCGTTTGATATCGGCGTCGATATCACCGCCAACCTTGATCTTGAAATATTTGTGTCCGTAATAACGCACGATTTCTTCCAGCGTTTCGGGCAGGCCATCATTAACCCTGTCGCTGGCGGACTGATCTGCCGCGACCAGAGGGTCAATCATGCCAACCGTATGACGGGCATGAATCGTATCCGACGGCTTCAGATCAGCCAGAAACGCATCAATATCAAAGCCTTTTAGATCGGGCGTCATTTCACCGGCAAGCAAGCCGGGTATATTGGATTTGATCGCCTGGTAGAAAGATACATTTTCCAGTTTACACAAGGCGTCGATGACAGCCTTGTTCAACAATGCCGGG
>Ga0233449_1002628_pt1 | contig 13997 bp, 20 predicted proteins | sample SI_124_October20_FD_183012 | JGI IMG/M metagenome (GOLD analysis project Ga0233449, IMG submission 183012) | Seawater microbial communities from Saanich Inlet, British Columbia, Canada - SI_124_October2016_200_MG | ecosystem: Environmental > Aquatic > Marine > Inlet | place: Canada: British... | reverse complement strand
GCAAGGTTAGTTACCTCAGAGTCCATCAAAGCACCTGAAGCTGTTACGTTAGCTGTATCAGTTACATCAGCCGAAGCCTCAATAGCATCCAGATCCACCGCCTGAGAAACTGTGATATGCCCAAGCTTGATTTCGCCATCAGCGTCCAACTGCTCTGTAAATTCTACGAACATCCGGCCATTATTCGCATGACTGCGAAGCACGAATGCACACGTCTGGTACAGGCCAGAAGATGGCTTTGTGGTCGTGAATGAGCCAGCACCATCGCTGTAGAGCTTATTACCAACAGAGAATGAGGATGTATCAACGCTCTCAACAACGCCTGTATTGACCGCCAGCCCATTCGTATTGACGGCCAGCTCCTCATTCAAAACACCGAAAGCAACATCAGAAGTTGCTGCAGTTGCCGCGACCTCTACGCAGTCTTGCCCCAAGTTATACCCGGTAGCCTTCACCACCGTACCTTTACCTAGAGCGCCCGCAGTGGTGTTTCTAACTTTTACATGGATATGGTTTGCACCAATCAGATTACTCAAGGCATCAAGAGTCTTGTTCGTGACAGTCTGCGTATTAGTGGTACCCATCACTGCACCTGTCGCCCCATGAGCCTCGGTTAACGCCGCATGATCCGTATCCTGAGTATCCAGCTCTTCGATTGCTGATTGAACGTCTTGAGAAGTGACGTTGCCAACAGCAACGCTACTGATTGCGCTTGCATCATGAGCATCTTCGGTATCATCCAGGTGAGCTGTGAGATCAGAATCAACAGCACCAACCTCATCATCAATATACTTTTTGGTACTCTGCTGTGTTGCTACTTTGGTTGGAGAATCTGAGACCATATCATCTTCATCAACAACACCATCAATCTGCACAGAATCACCGACGTTCAAGGTAGAGAACGCAGTCTCACGATCAACCACGTTGGTACCATCGCAGTACATAGCCATCTTCTCGCCTTGAGGGATGGTGATTCCGGTTCCTGCTGAGGTCTTCATAGTCAACGTGTACGCGCCGCTGGTATTGTTAAATACCCGGTACACCTGCTCTGCAGTGCTTACAATAATATTGATGTTGCCGGTCAGCGTGCCTGTAAAGACATGGATAGCATAACGCTCCTCACTTACCGCCTTTGCTGTGCTTGTCAGGGTAACATCGATCCCTCCAGACACATCCTTTTCGAGTATCGACGCTGTTGCGTCCTCTAGCAGCTCAAAGCCTTTCTCTACATTCTCAACATCCTGCGCCGTCCAATACTGGCCGTCAACTTTGCTGTTACTATAAAAATCATTGTCTGCCATTATTATCTCCGCAACCTTCCTGGAATGAACTCATAAGTTACCCCGTCAATCTCCCAAACAGGATCTGTCGACGAGTCCGAATAGATATGAAGAGCAATAAAGTCGCCAACATCCGCGATATCAATTGCTCCCTCGTTAATGTTTGAAGCGCCAAGCAGGAACGATCCGAGAACACCAGTTCCGAGCACTCCACCTCTTCCGCCAATAATAGATAGAGATTTGTATGTAAGCCCAGCGATAGACTCGAACTTATACGCAGGCCGCACCTGAATAGTTGTCGCGTCTGTAGCCTGCATGTCAAAGAGAGCCCTTCTAAATCGCTTATCTCTACGGAGATAACCAACATTCGTGAAGGCTGTCAGCGCATACGCCTCGATATTATTACCGCCAAATGAGTCACCACTCTCCATCTGGTAAATGTAACCGTCCGTTGATCCAAAAACAATAAGCTCATTGCCTGTTGAGTCCTCGCCGGATACAACCTTCTTTACCGGGTTAGGGAAGTAGATCTCTGTCCAGCCCTGTATCTTATTGCCATCCAGTGTCGCAGCCACACCCCAGCCATCGGAAAAGAATACCCTATACTGACTCTTCGCCCTTATCACGCAACTCTGAACTACCTCTGTGCGCTTCGTGCTGATAATATTCTTGATCAAATTGGATTGAACTGCATCCTGAAAGTCGCCAAAATCTTGGCTTCTTGCAAAATCCATAACCCCACGATCATCGATAAATTTCACTCTGGACCCAATCTGTTGAATTGTCCCCGCGATCGCCCCCACCTTCCGCCCGTACTCCTTCATCGCAGAATACACAAAGTCAGAAGCAGAAGATCCGTACAGCACGCTTGTAGAGTTTCGGCTAAACGTCAGCAAGGCACCCGTAGAGCCTCCGGCGACCTTTGCGAATCCCGTTATACCGTCACCAATAAGGATCTCTCCCGCCCCAGTGACAACGCTCCATGTCCCTGTAGGATCTCCAAGAGATGAAAACTGCAGGGAAGGACCAAAGGCAAGAAAGAGGTGATTCTGATGCCCTACAATATGATCCGGCGTATCGTCCGGCATTCCCGTTGTGATATCCGTCCACGTTGTGCCATCCCACTCGAAAGCCTTATGAACGCCAGACACACCATACATCTTCTCTGTGCCTGAGAAATTATAGCTATCAAACTCATAGCTACCGTCAGGAGTAAGCCCGGTTTTCTTCGAGGTCCACCCCTCGCCCTCAGACTCAAACATCACCGCCGTTGCGCCACCTACAGCGTTACGAAACGCATAAATCTTACCGTTGTATATGTGAACACCAAGGATATCTCCCTCACCCGGCACCTCGTCAGAATCAAACTTGGCGTACCCTTGTATCCGAGCATAGCCGCCCTCAATCTTGCACTCCAGGTTCTTGGCCGCCAGCAGCTTGCCCGGGTTCATCGACATTACAGCCGTCTGCTGATCAAGCCCCCCACCAAACTTGATATACTTGGATTGAACAGCCATTATTCTGGGGTTACCGTCATTTCAACGCCGGACGCACGACTCATAGTGTCAAGCCCTGGCAAAGAGTGAGCCTTCAACGAGTCAAACGCACCGTTAAAGTCAGCAGAAGCAGACTGATAAAGCATCGTATCTTGCTCGTACTCAGCAAAAAACATCTTAGCTCTGTAGACGATAACCTTATGCAGGTGCGCCGGTATTACTGATATATCACCATCATCACTAAGGCGGGAAGGCCTTTTATAGTAGTCTGCCGTCACCGTATGCACAGCGTCCGGTGTAGGGTACAGAACTACACTACCGTCCTTTTTAATAACAAAATGAGAGGGGGTTCCAGTAGGAACGGCCCCCAGCCTTTTCCCAGTAAGCCACTCTTTATAGTCGATCTGAGTCAGCTTTTGATGAGAAGACAAAGAGGGGTCTCGGATGAACGTCTCCCGATCCCAGCTGGCAAGAATATCGCTATCACCAACACCAACACCAATATCAGCAAGCGAATACTCGCGCGTGCTTGCTACAGTGGTGATTGTTGCTTCATCTTGAAGGAAATCCCAATCAGAATATTCCTCCTGAATCAACTCATCGGCATCAGCCACCCACGTCACCAGTCTACCAGCCATATCAGACTGGCCACTAACAGTGGATGGCTCTGTAATGCCGATAGACCGGGCCAAACGCTGCACCAGGTCAAGATAAGTCATTAGTCTGCCGCCTCATCGAGGTTAGACAGGAAATCGATAGCCTCCTCCTTGCCCTCATACTCTCCACCAGCAGCAACAACAATCTTCTTCAGCTGGTGCCATGACATACTCTCATAGTCCAGCTCGCCCGACTCATCGACAGACTCACCGCCCGCCTCATCGAGGTTAACCTCTTCAGCATCGACATCATCAGAGTTCTCTGTCACAAGAGCTCCATCCGCGCTGTAGTTAGCACCATCCTGCACGTACCGTACACCCGGCATCCCAAACACTTCGCCGTATGGCTTATTTTTATCAAACATTATAGCGGTCTCCGTGAGATCAACCCATCTTCAGCCTGATCCATTGTATCTTTAGAATTATACTCTTTTGCGTCAGCAGCATAACCATTTCTACGCGGATGACCAATCGAATGATCTCGTCCAGAAGTCATGCCTTCAGGCACCTCTTCGACAGGCTCATAACCACAGTATTCTGTATCTTTCATTGTTTTCCCCTTAAAAAAAGGGAGGCAACACAAGTGCAGCCCCCCTTCTTCTGTCTCTCTAAGACACCCTTAAACTAGCACTTATCTTTGAAAGTGCCGCGATCAGTTTTCATGGTCTCGGTTTTGGAGGTGGGTCGCTGAGCCTCCTCACCGGTCTCCCCGCGGGGCGGAGCCTTAGAATCAAACTTCTTCTGCTCCACTAGGCCTTTCTCGTTAACTTCCATTGTCGCTCTCCTTAAATAGTAGCGTTTTTAACTAAAAATAACCGGCTTTAACTTAAAACCAGCCAATCACAACGGTAACATGCCCCTTACCAGCCGGGGTACCACCTGTTGGAGCAACCAGAGCAACCTCAATCTGAGCGTTTGTAACGCTCGCACTGATAATTGCGTCAGTATCATCCTGCGTGTTGTGATAGTCAGTATCCGCAGCAGTACCCATATTCAGCTCTGCATAAGCGTCTGCATCAGAAGCTGTACCCAAGCGAACAAAACCAGCTGTGGTATCAGCAGTGAACGTCTCTGTTACCGCAACACCTACATCCAGAATGCGCCCATTCTCAAAACCAGTAGGAGCCTTGATAGCAAGAGCGTCACCTCCCGCACCAAAATCATGCTCGCCAAAATTGTAACTTACAACGTGTGGATTGGAATATCCCATTTTCACATCTCCTTAAACATTATCTAGAACAGCCTTACTCACCCCCTAAAATGGAGTGAGTAAGCATTATGGTTACACCAACTAGGCAGCGCTCGCCCACTCAACGATTCGAGCTTGAGCAGCTGCAGAGTGAACCAGAGCAAACCCTTCAAGCGCATACCAAGCAACACCCTTATCGCGACCGTAATCACTTGGGATCTTGCCTCGGATCTCTGTAGGAACAGCAATCGCCTCGATTACAGTATCCTCACCGAAGAAGAACGCCTGATCAGACACAGCGCCAGACCAACCCTGTGATGCAACTCCAGTCTGCTCGAAGAAGCGCACGCCCTCATAAGACCGACCAACCTCACCATTCAGAATGCTCTGGAAGCCAGCTCCTACATAGGAGTGCAGCGCCTCAAGATCATCCTTGAAGTCACGGAAGGTAGATGGGCGACCAATGCAGCGATAGTTGCCGTCAGAGTAGATTGGAATGTTCCGCTCTTTCATCTGGTCAACAATCAGCTTGACGTGAGTGTTATTCATCGCCAAAGCGTTGGTTGCAGTCGCTGTACCCGTGGTCTCCAGTGTAATAGCTGTTGCGCTATTGCCGGAAGTCGGGGTTACAGTCAGTGGCGTTGCTGCAAACTGCGTATGAGCAGAAGCCTCAAGAGCCTTAACCGCATCATTCTTCAATGCCTTATGGATGATCTGCTTAACAGGGTGCCTAGACATATCATCTAGCATACCGCTGTGGGGTACAGAGTTACCAAACTCCGACACAGTACCACTGCCCTGAGTGATAGTGAACGATGTCTCTGGCATAGCCTCATTCTCAGCAAGCTCACCGCCCTGTGTACCTACATCACTGTAGATATTCCACTGGAAAGCGTCACCTGAATTTAATCCTTTGTCAGTAAAATCCTCCGCATCACAATGCTGAAGGAAGCGCGTCATTGGCTGCAAAGAGTTTCGCAGTACGTCTGACAGTTCTCCACTGTACATATATCCACCAGCAGAATTTGTATTCCAAACTTGTCCCATTACAATCTCCTAAAATTTCATCCCATGCCGCGCTCTTTCTGGAGACGCTGCACATAATCTTTGTTCGACTCTGGCGCGGGTGTTGTCTTTTTACTGACCTTACCACTTGCCGCTCTTGGTGTGCTTGTCTTGCGCTTCCGGTCCATCTTGCTTACGTTTGAAGGTCTCTCCTCGCCCTTATCAACGAATCGCTTCTGTACCCCACTCGCTGCTTCCTTGATGATCTTTTCCGGCATCCAGTCTGGGTTCTCTTTTTGTAACCGCACTGTCTCCGAATCAACCAACCCTGAAAGCATCGGGTCACCAGCAATATCTGGGTAATCCTCGTTAAACGAACTGACCCCTTTTAAAAGAGACTCATCATAATTGCGTTTTGCCGTCTCTTTCTGCTGGCGTTCCTGCTGCCGCTGTAGGTTTGCGGTTACTTGCTGCGCGATCTTGTCTGGGTCAACTGCTGGGGTGGCCTGCTGCGTCCCGCCGTTTATCTTCAGTAAAAGTTCGTTTGCTTTCTCGCTATCACCATCAAACAGAGCGTCGTGGTATTGCTGCGCTAACTCACTATCTTTTGAACCGCCTTCTGGTGGGTTCAGTTTGGCTGCCTCGCCTGCTGGTGGAGGACTTTTCTTCAACTGTTCCTGCTGCTGCTGAAGTTCTCGCTTTGCTGCCTGTACTCGCCCCCATTCTTCATTGGCACGCTTACGCTGCAAAGATGCTTCCTGGAGAGCTCGATCTGCAGAGGCACGCTTCTGGTAGGCTTCTATGCCGCCAGCACCCTCTACCTTCTCTCTCGAAACCATTTTAGTGGAGCCATCGATCTTTACTTCAATCTCTTCTGGCTCAACATCATCCCCGCTTTCACGATCTTGGTAGCCATTGGCTATCTGATCGCGGGGTGAAAGCTCAACCTCAGCTTCTTGCTGAATATTATCCTCTACACCGTCGTTGTCAACCCTTACTTCTACTGGGGCTTCAACGAACTCACGCGCATCCAGACCATACTGGGTAGCTTCTTTTGACATCACACTCTCCTTTTGCCGCCTTTCGGTAGGCTCTATTGTAAAACTTTAATCTTCAGTCTCTTGCTCTCGAAGCTGATCAACGGCAATAGCCCCAGCTGCAACAGCCTCATCTATCCACGCCAAACAACCCTCAGCAACACGAATATCGTTTCTTAATTTCGTATTTGCCTGAACGTCGCCAGGGTCCGCAGAAATCAATGCGTCCAGAGCATCATCACACTCAGCCATTGATCGCGCTCGAAGGTATCTGTACAGCGCACTACTTTTGAAGCTATCAGCCTCGATCCCCAGCTTTGCTGAGTCAAGCAACTGCATATCTGCGTCTTCCATTAGATACCCTGTCTCCCGGTGCTTGCTTTGAAGTTCAGCTCATTCGCCTTGTTTTTCTCGGACATCCGGCGTGTGTTCTGCTCCATAAGCTTGATTGCCGCCTCTCTTTCCTGCGCCTGAACCCTCTGTACCGCGTCTATCTGTTTGTACTCCGCGTTCTTCGCGTCAATCTCAAGCTTTGCCTGCAGCTGAGCTATTGTAAGATCGCGCTTCAGAGCCATATCCATCATCTTAAGCTCTCGATCTTGACCTAGTCTAGCCTGATCGATCTCTGAATCAATCTGCACCTTGCCCTGCTGCACCTGCAGTTTTGCCATTTCAACCTTGGTCTTCTCTTGCTGCTCAAGCTGCTTACCTTCAAGAAGCTGTTGCATCTGCTGGATCTGCTGCTGGAGCTGAGCCACTTGAGGGTCTTGTTCATCAGAAACAGGGAAGAACCTCTCAGAAGAGCGATACCCAAGAGCCCCAAACACCTCTTTAATCACTTCTTGTGGATCTGCTCCTGATAGTGCGTCAGGCATGAACTCGCGAACCGTATTCAAGCCAGCTGTCAGCTTCTCCAGTCTCTTCTGTGGATTGGTGGCACCAAATCCAACATTCACACGAACAGTCATTGACCCCTGTAGCATGAGATCCGTCACATCATCGACCCCGTATTTCTGCCAGAGCTTCTGACGCTCACCCATCATAGCCAGCAAACCCTCGTCGGTCTCGTACCCCTGCTCTAGCTTGACCAGCTGCTTAAGCACCGGCTCAACCCACGTCTCAACGAACGTCCTGAGCTGATACTCCATGATGGCGTTAGCGCCTTCAGAAAGCATGGACATACCGCCAACTGTCTCGTTTAACTGGCGGTTTGTACCAACAGAGCTCGTCGAGAATGAACCGGCCAACTCGTCATAATCCATGTTGATGCGGTCCTGCTCCTGGTAGGAGGAGCCCGTAACGTCTGGAATGACATCTGACCTGATATCCTTATTGATATCGTCAACCAAAGTAATCGATCCCGGCACATTGCGAGTCAGAGATCTGTAATCGATTGTTGCTGCACGTCTCGCGTAGTAGCGTCGGTTCAGAACTAACGCGACATTATCACGCCTCTGATTGTTGATCTCGTTAGCCTCCTGCTGAAGACTTCCCATCAACTCAGCAAGGCCAGCCGCATAAGTGCGATGCGCCTCAACTACAGCCGACCCCATAACATATGGACGCTCACCAGCCCCAAGATGGAAATACTCCTCTCTCAATGGGATTGGATCACTCAACAGAAAGTGGGTTCCAAGCGTGTAGAAAATCACATCCGTCCCTTCATGCCGGATAATATTCCTGTGTATCCAAGCTATATCGAAATCAGTGACACTATGCCGCTGATCACGATCTGTATTAGTTCTATTGCGATTCTTGTGGGTAGACTCCTGCGTATCCGAAGTCCCCATAGCAAGCTGGCCATCAGAAAGGGTATGCCAGGCAGACTGCCCTTTGCCGTCCTGCTTCATCCTCTGCTTGATATCACCGATGTGCATGGGAAAGCGATCAATCAGATATGGAGAGCTGTTAATCGGGTCCGTCCAGTCTGACGCGGGTGAAAACCTGACGTTCTCAACGGGACGCAGTTCAATGACCGGCTTATCACTCACTACCTCACGATCTTCTGTCAGTGCAACACCACCTTCATCGTCCAGCACATACTCACCATCATCTTGGGTAATGGGGGTGTAGTTGCTAGACTCTTCAAAGTCCCAGTATTGGTGGGAGATCACCGTGCCTGTAGTCAAACTGTCTTGATAGGCCCCAAGAGCTGTCCTGAACCAGGGGATGGAGTTATCAAGCCGGTACGCCAGCAAATCCTTCAGCAATGTCGCCGATACTCTCTGCGCCTCATCCATTTCCAATTCTGGCTGGATGTCTACCGCATCAACCGTAGAGAAAAGCGCCGCTGCTGCAGCTGCCTCGTTACGCCTTATGATGGCTCTCGTCTTTGGCCGGAACCCTTTCGATCTAAATTTATACGCAGCACTCAGGTACTTAGATCCCGCAGGGTGCTTGCCGTGAAAGTGGCTAACTGACTTCTCTACCTGCTTTCTGACCTCAGCATCGTAATAATCACAGGACGTGTCAAAGGCATCTCTCGACATTGCTAACCAGCTAGATTCTGGCTGCTCTTCACTGTCTGTCTGCACTTGTGTCTCCCCATCTGCTGGGGCTTGAGCTGAATTCATCATCGATCTGCCACCATCTCGTGTTTCCAGTCACGCTTCACATCAGAGAGCGAGTTCTCAACGTTAATTACCTTTTCGCGCGACAACCGGTACCTCTCAAGATACTCGCCAGCCCCCATGATCACGCTTCTCATTGAAGGATCACTAATTAAGTCAACAGTGAGCACTGTGTACCCCATTCGATTGGAGATAAGCGCGTTCAAGATGTTGATCACGCCGCCGCGCTGATTTACGATAACAGTCCAGCCTTGCTCGTATGCTGGATAGTGCTTTATCAGCGCTGCCATCACATCCTTGGCTAGATTTTGATTGAGCCCGTCGAGCTTTTCATCAACCCCTGAAAGTATCTGCATTATTCCTCTGCCTCTTCAGTGTATAGAGCTGACTGCCCCTGTCTACGCTTGAACTGCTTCCCGTTCGAGAAGGAATATTCAGTATACTCTTGATTCAAATCACCCTCAACCTGCTCAACTCTCGCTTTCCAATCTTCATCTTCGTACGTTGGTTGCTCGGCCATCAGCTGTCTCCGTAATATTCAGGCATCAAATCGTTTTGATTATACTCGATAACTGACTGAGAAAATGTGAGACCAAGCGCGTCACCTCCATCAGGAGAGAAGCCGTATTCTGATTTGATTTTCTCTTTAGCCTCCATCTGAATGCGATCATGTGAGTCGCGCTTGTACGGACTCGCACACAATTCCGACTGCAGTTCGTCATCATCCGGGATATCCACAGGTAAATTATCATCATTCATCCACTCAGCCATCTCCCCCCACATCTCCGCACGCTTATTCTTGTACAGCTCCGCATTCAATGGAGAAGACCCGAACGCCACTGCGCGAACATTAGTATAACCAAGCTCATGCAGCCTATCAACCAGCGCATCACCACCACCCGCATCAATGAACATCATTGTTGGGCGCTCTCCATCCAGCACCTTCTTACAGATTGCAACCTGCTTCCCCAGCTTGTCTACCGCGCTATCAACGTAATATTCGTAACCGTATGCCTTTCGCCCCCTTCTCCGAATCAGAGCAAACTTATCTCCGCCTCTCGACGGGTCCACACCAACAACCAGCGTATGACTCGGCCTCACTGTTGCTTTTCTGGCTCTCATCACCACTTTTGGCGAAATCAACCCAGCCTCTCCTGTCATCTGGAAAGCCTCAGATGCAGTCATTGGGTACTCTTGCTTGAATGAAGCGTCCCCGTCCGCACCTCCTGCAGATAGCTCGATGATTTTTGATCTTCTCCATACAAGCTGCCCCTCTGAAAGACCAAACATCTCTTGCAACTTCTCTTCATAAGCAGACCTATGAAAGTCTGCAGGTGCCTTTTTTACATATTCGTCCTGCCAGTACCAGGGAACGAATATCGCCATATACCCAGACCGACCCGACTCCGCAGCCTTCCATTGCTGGTGATAGAAGTTACCAACCCCGTTAGCTGTAGACTCCAGAAAAACCTCTGTATCCTCTTCATCCGGGATAGCCTGAAGAATACCCTTAGCGTGCTCGGATGCGTGCGGCCAAAACGCCACCTCAGACCCATGGAAAAGCTGAATTGTTGAAGATCGCCCAACACCTTTATTCCCTGCAGTCCCCACCTTATACCCTGAATCAAGCTTATCAAAAATCAGCTCCTTGCCATTTGCAGCTCCTGTGCTTGGCTTCAGTAACGGATTACTAAACTCGTGATACCGCTCCACCATATCAAACAGATTCTTTGTAGCTTCATCTTCATGAGTAAGGATAAATGCCCTGATCCCCTTCCTGTGCGAAACCCTCCAGTACATACGGCCTTCAACATACGTTGAGCACCCCTGCTGTCGCCCCTTCAGAATGATTGCCCGGACCCTGCCCGTTTCGCGCCTCTGCTGCTCCACTCTCTCATGAATGTATAGCTGCGCCTTGTTCAGCTCAAAAACCTTAGTTCCACCTTTCTTCGGACGAATCTTCAGGTTCTTGTCTGCATAATACGGAAAGTCGTCACGCATCCTTACCCTGATCTGACGCTCCCGTTCATCCATCCAGCTGATCCAGCGCGTCTTCGTGACTCATTGATACGTTATGATCGATTTCCTGCTTATCCTTCCATCCAAAGTTATTCTTCAGATTAAAAATCGTCCCAGCAGGAGCCGTTCCCCCCAGTCTTTTCTCTAAAACAATCTCAACTCTCTGCTTCGCTTTTTTTATTGTCGCAAGAAATTCTCCCTTCTGCTCGTAGTTCCTTAGAGCCTCGGTACTCATGCCCAGGTGATAAGCCAATCCCGAAACAGTAGGCGCGTAAACCTTGATTCCATCACCAACAATCATGCAGGCATCGTCACTCTGGAAGTATTCTTCGATCAGTGCTTCCAGCTCTTCAACGCTCGAATACTTCGGAGGCCTACCTACAGGGCGCTTCTCTTTCGCCTTCGCTGCAACTCTCCTCTTAGGAGCGGCTTTCTTCTTAACGACGGCCTTCTTCTTTACCGGATCTTTCTTTTTAGCAACCATGTAATCACCTACACCCTCTCTGCTTCTCTTCAGTCATTGATCGACACTCTACGCACTCACCATAAACTAATCTTGATGATGGCTCTCCACATTCCGTGCAATCACCCGGCTCACCCTCCGGTATGTCTCCCCTGGCAGCGTTGATGTGCCGCTGTAGCTCTGCCTCTTGGTTTTGTTGCTCTCTATCCATTTCATCCATGCTTCTAAGACTCTACGTTTGCTTTGATAAATGCTTAATTGAAACGCACCCGATAATAACGATATTGAAAAGCGCCGGTCGATTATGATACCAATTCTCCAGCGTCTTCCTGCTTGTCTGCGAAATATTGGAGGCCTCTTGCAGGCTGCGCACTCCTAACCGCTTCGCCTCTCGCGATGGAGTCGTTTCTTTGATCATGCTTGATTAAGCTTTGTATAATGTATCATTAAAGCGCATTATACCCCATTTTATTCTTGATTGGCAGTCTGAAACGGCCTTATCCATTCCTCAACACTATCTAATATCTCCACGGTAATCAGTCCACCCTTCACAACCTCCCCCCAGTCCGGCATCAACAGAGGCACAAAGCGACTATCGTCTACCCCTAGCCCGTCAGCAATGCCATCCAAGTGCGCTTTAAGGGAGGCCATCACGTTATCCCTATCGCGCTTTCTGCGGTCAGGTGGGCAAGCTGTCACCCTCAAGTACAGCCTTCCATCTTCTGGGATAGAGTTTTTATGACTAATAGCAAGAAGCCGCCCCTCTTCCCTTGACCTTTTCTTTAGCCCGGATATTGCCATCCTATGTTTCCGTGCATTAGGCGACAGGTCTTTGTGTGGCCAGGGTAAAGATATCGATATCACTCGCTTAACCTCCTGATTGTGTCTGCCAGCATATCCAGCTCCTCCATCTTGTAGATCCTCATCATTGTTTTATCACCATGCACTCCCTGCGGCCCTTGATGGCAGTCAGGGCAAAGTGGAACAGTAAGATAGTTCGAGGCTCTCTGTGATACTCCCTGCCCAGCCCTTACATGATGAACTGTAACAGGACTATCACCACACAGAACACACGGCAACTGCGCTACACGCCCCATATATATCTTCTCTGCTTTTGTTGCTGTTTTCTTCACTCTCTACTCCGTATAGTATGCTGCACATCAACACATGCTCGCCATTTGATTGATTGCATTCTCCGCCTCTTCCTCGCTCTCGAAAGTCTGACTCAACACGTACTGCCAACAAAACGAGAAAGCCCTCTTGTAGAACTCGTTGAACCCATCTTGGCCCATTGACCTGAAATTGATCGAGCTAGGCATCTTCCTGGGTCCATCCGGTGTTGATACCAGGTGCGCATGGTCAATCTTCAGCTTCAGCCATACCAGAAGCCCCTCCATAGACTTCTCAGGCGCTTCAACTTTCTTCTTGCGTGATTGGTTGGTCTCGTTGAGAAAAGTCCTGCACGCCTCGTTTAGAGCTCCTGAGCTGCCGGATTTCTCATCCAGCCACACAGCAAACCGCTTCAGCGTCTTTATCTCCTGATCCGTCACCAGGTTACCGTTACCCTCCCAGTAGTCCATTGTGAGCTTAAGCAGCCCGCCAAAGAATAGTTTGTGGTGCTGTAGAGACCTGACAGAAACCTGTTTAGCCTCCACCTTGACCCCTTGCCCCACCTTCCATCCAGCCAGCAATTCAGCATCAGCCTCTGTCGCCGGTCGCAAAGAACCATCTTGTGCCTTTATGAGAACAATCTCTTTACTCATTTAGTTATAACCCTAGCTCGCTTTCCGTTTTATCCCTCATCGAGTTCTATTCCTATTCCTCTTCTGTTAAGATTTTTAGCTGCTAAAATGGTCGTTCCTGACCCCATTGTAAAGTCCAACACCGTTTCACCTTCTATTGCGATACTGCTCCTCAACCTCCAGCAACCAGCGCAGATCTTCATAGCTCATAATTTTCCGTATATCTCCATCAGCACCCGCATCCATGCCGTTTCTTCCAAAATCATTTTCATATACCCACCAACTTAAACTGTCAAAACGATCTCCAGTAAGATCAGAACATGCTGTGATTAGATCATCCGTTACCCCGTAAAAAGGCTCCTGCAATGGTGATTCTGGTGAGATCATCAATTGATCTGTTGCTGAATCAAAAACTCTTCGATGCTCATCCAGACTAACTAAAAGTTTAACCACTGAATCCCATACCTCATCTGACATACGTCCTTTCATTGCCTTAATTCCTTTCTAAAATTAACTCTCTTCAGCACCATTGTGTTTGCA
>Ga0233449_1002623_pt1 | contig 14040 bp, 10 predicted proteins | sample SI_124_October20_FD_183012 | JGI IMG/M metagenome (GOLD analysis project Ga0233449, IMG submission 183012) | Seawater microbial communities from Saanich Inlet, British Columbia, Canada - SI_124_October2016_200_MG | ecosystem: Environmental > Aquatic > Marine > Inlet | place: Canada: British... | reverse complement strand
TCAGGCCGACCAGGCCATTCCAGGCCGCAGGTATTCGAACCGACCCACCGGTATCCGTACCAACAGTAATCGGTGCCAGTTTCCGTGCAACAGACACAGCAGAACCTGAGGACGAGCCGCCGGGGCATCGCGGTGTTTCTGCATCATAGGGGTTCACCGGTGTGCCATAGGTTGGATTAATCCCGAGGCCGGAAAAGGCAAATTCAGAAAGATTTGTTTTACCCAGGCACACCATGCCGGCGCGGGTGGCGCGGGTCAGCGTCAGTGCATCGTGTTCCGGTACGCTTTCGCGAAAGACATCCGAGCCTGCCGTGGTCGGTGTGCCAGCGACATCAAACAGGTCTTTCCAGGATATCGGCACACCATCCAAAGGACCCAGGCGTAAATTATCTTGCGCCCGTTTATGCGCCGCTGCCGCTTCGGCCCGGGCACGGTCTTTTGTGACCGCCAGAAATACTGTGTGATCCGCGTCTTCCTTGTTGATGCGGTCGAGATAGGACTCTGTCAGATCAACAGGATCGATATCGCCTTCAGCAATGGCCGCGCCAAGTGCCAGGGCTGTCATGTCATGCCAGGTATCATTCATGGCGCAAAGGTTAGTCGGCACGGTGGTCGCCTGCAATGGCTTTTACGCAATCAACATTACACGGGATCTCGGCGCCGATCCCGTGTCAAAAGCCTCTGGACATTCCTGCTCGAACATGTGATCTGGCAGTCATGAGCAATAGTTCTGAAAAACCGGAAAACCGTTCCGGACAGGATAATGTCGATGCGATCATCAACGGCGGTGGCCTCGTTGGCCTGGCGCTGGGATGCGCGTTGGCTGGCGCCGGTTTGCGCATTGTAGTGATCGACCGCGACGATCCTGCAACGATGCTGGACGCACCCTATGACGGCAGATCCTCGGCGATTGCCTGGGCCAGTCAGCAGGCCCTGGCCGGAATCGGTGTCTGGTCCCATGTGGCGGAACGTGCCCAGGCTATGCTGGATATCCGTGTCAGCGACGGTGCTTCTCCCTTGTTCCTGCATTACGATCACCGCGAACTGGACGGCGAGCCCTTTGGCTACATGGTCGAAAACCGTCATATGCGCCAGGCGCTGCATGCCCGCGCGGCGGAGCTTCCCGGGCTGCAATTGCTGGCACCTTGCACGGCAGATGAGATTAACCGCCATGACAATGGCGTAGATGTCGTTCTTTCAGATGGTCGAAATATTCAGGCCCGTCTGTTCGTCGGTGCCGAAGGCCGCCGTTCACCCAGCCGCCAGGATGCCGGTATCACGGTCAGTGGCTGGAGTTACCATCAGGTCGGTATTGTCTGCACGGTTCGCCACCAACATCCCCATCATGGCATTGCTCAGGAAAGGTTTTTGCCATCGGGGCCATTTGCCATCCTGCCTCTGGTCGGCAATCGTGCCTCACTGGTCTGGACGGAAACGGACGCGCTCGCGCCAGTAATGATGGCCCTGGATGATGCTGACTTTCTGGCGGAGATCGGCAAACGCTTTGGCGATTATCTGGGCGAGCTGGAACTGGAAGGTCCGCGCTGGTCGTATCCACTGACCTTGCAAATTGCGGATCGATATATCGACAAGCGCCTGGCCCTCGCCGGAGATTCTGCCCATGGCATGCACCCGATCGCCGGTCAGGGATTGAATGTGGGCTTGCGTGATGTCGCGGCCCTGACCGAAGTCCTGGTGGATGCGGCGCGCCTGGGCCTTGATATCGGCAGCGATGATGTATTGGCGCGTTATCAGCGCTGGCGGCGGTTTGACAATGCAACCTTGCTGGCTGTAACCGACGTTCTTAATCGCCTCTTTTCCAATGACATCGAGCCTGTTCATATGGCCCGTGATATCGGTCTGGCCGCGGTTAACAAAATGCCGGAACTGAAAAAACTGTTCATGCGCCATGCCCGCGGCACTGTCGGCAAACTGCCAAAGCTACTGGACGGCAAACCCCTCTAGCCTTGCGCCCGGCCTTGTTTGATATCTGTCTTGAATTAGATAGGGTAGATAAACGAGCGAATTCGGTTAAAAACCGGACATACGCCGACAGGGCAAGGAACAGGGATGGCCGGTATTCGGGCACATATTGATATCGGCAACAAGGTTGCTCTGGGGGCCGGCATATTGCCGACGCTACTGGGTGTCGTCGTTTTAACGGGCTGGTACACCCACAACACCACCTTGATCCAGGTTTCGCCGACTTTTGTGCCCATGCAATATAATACGGCCCTGGGATTTTTGCTGGCAGGCATCGGCATGTTATCCGTTGTCACGACCAAATCCGGAAACAATGCCAACGCCGGCAAATTTGCAGGGATTGCGACCTTGCTGGTCGGGTTTCTGACCCTGATTGAATATGTTGTGGGCGTTAATCTTCATATCGATCAATTGTTCATGGAACATTATGTGACCGTTGAGACATCGAACCCCGGACGCATGGCGCCGAATACAGCTTTGTGTTTCAGTCTCACCGGTGCTGCCCTTCTGTTTGGCAATCCGGGCCCCGGCCAGCGGTCGAAAATTTATCTGACGGCGATGCTCGGGTCGATCACTTTTGGTCTTGGTGTTATCGCTTTTGCTGGCTATGCCATGAGCCTCGAGACCGCCTATGGCTGGGGTCACCTCACGCGTATGGCCGTGCACACAGCCGCCGGATTTATCGTGCTCGGGGCCGGTCTGGTCTCGCACGCCTGGTACCAGGAACGGCAAGCCTCCAGGGAAATGCCGGGTTGGTTATCGGGCGCGGTTGGCATCAGTGTGCTGGCTTTTACCCTCAGCCTCTGGCAGGCCCTGGGGTCAGAGCAAGCCGTTAAGGTTGCCGAAATTTTTGTTCTTGTTTTTGGCATTGTCCTGTCACTGGCTCTGGCTGCGATGGTCCGGGTTGCCGGAGTTGCGCGCAGACGCGCCCTGGCGGCAGAAAAAGTCAGCACCCGACTGGAAGAAGAGGTCCGGGTTCGCCAGGCCGCCGAACTGGATCTGGAACGTGCACGTCTGGATCTTGAACAAAAAGTCACAGACCGGACGCTTGAGCTTCAACATGAAAATGAAGATCGGGCCAAGGCAGAAAACCTTGAACGCCTGGGTCGTGAAGCACTGGATGCGATGTTTGACGCGACGCCAACACCCCTGGTGGTCCGCAGTGTCGACCAACCAAAATATCTGCGCGTGAACGAAGCCGCCTGTGAACTCGTCGGTCTTTCGGAAGAAGATTTTCTGAAGATGGATCCAACGCATATCTGGCACCATCTATCCGAGCGGGAAAAGTTCCTCAGTTCTGTCAAAGACACGGGACGCTCAACCAGTGTTGAGGTTCAGATCAGACACTTCCCGTCGGGTTTGCCGCGCGACGTCGTTGTAACGGTGACCCCGATCAATTTCCATGGTGCCCCCGCCCTGGTAATGGCAGCGCATGACGTTACAGAACGAAAGAAATCCGAGTTCGCTTTGCGACAAAGTGAAGAGACGATGTCAGCGATTCTTGAAGCCAGCCCCATTGGCGTTGCAATTTTTGATGCAGGTGGTGTGCGCCGGTTTGCCAATTCACGCATGGCCGATATGTTGGGGTACCCCAAGGAAAGCCTGATTGGCCCGGACGCGCCACGTAGTTTTGCAGATAACGACGCGCGCGAAGAATGGGTTCAGGAATTTAATCAAAACGGTTTTCTAGAAGGCCGGGAAGCACAGCTATTGCGGGCTGATGGCTCAACATTCTGGGTTTTGCTTTCCATGCGTCCCCTTTTGTGGGACGGAGAAAATGCACGCCTGGTCTGGGTCTATGATATTTCCGGGCGCAAAACAATTGAAGCGGAACTTGCGGCAGGCGCAACCTTGTTGCGCAACATTCTGGATAACGTAACCCAGGGCGTTATCGCCTATGACGCCAATCGCTGTCTGGTGACGTGGAACGATCAGTTTCGTGAAATTCTCGGCTTCCCTGACGGCTTTCTGCAAGTCGGCATGCATGTTCGTGAAATTGGGGCCCACTTCGCCAGCCTCGGGGCCTATGGTGAGGAAGAATCAGAAGAAGTTCTGGAAGCCCGCATTGAATCGTTCTGGACAGGCGACAAGACAACCCGTGCAACTCTCAGACTAGGTGACGAACGGGCGCTTGATACTGTGGCGGAACGAACAGATGAAGGCGGTATGGTGATCACCTATACCGATACAACTGAACGTGATCGGGCCGAGCGCCAGGTGCGCCAGATTCTTGAAGATCTGCCCGTAGGAATTACGGTTGCCGGTCTGGCAAAATCTGATCTTGAATTTGCCAACGCTCACTTCCGCGAACTGTTTGGGTTTAACGAAGACAGTGTCCTTGAAGCCAATGTTGCTGGCATGTACGCAGACCCGGAAGTCCGAGCCTATATCCGCGGCGTTCTTATTGATGGCGGCGCTGTGCGAAATCGTGAACTTAAAATGAAGCGCGCCGATGGATCAGAATTCTGGAGCATGGGTACGATCATCCCCTTCGAGTATGAAGGACAGCCCGCCGCGTTGGGTGGGTATTATGATATCACCGATCAGAAGCGCGCCGAGAGAGAAATTCTGAACGCCCGTGATGCCGCGGAAACAGCGGCCCAGGCCAAGTCGGATTTCCTTGCTTCCATGAGCCATGAAATCAGAACGCCCATGAACGGCATTGTTGGCATGGCGGATCTGCTATCCCAAACCGACCTCGATGACGACCAGTCGCTGATGTTGAACACGGTCCGCGAATCAGGAAACGCCCTGCTGACAATCATTAATGACATTCTGGATTTTTCAAAGATCGAAGCTGGCAAACTGGATATCGAATCAATCCCGTTATCACTGGCTGACGTATTGGAAGGCGCGGCGGCAACCATGGCCCCCAGCGCTATCGGCAAAAATGTTCGCATAACGACCTTTGTCGATCCGAACCTGCCAGCCCGTTTGAAAGGTGATCCGGTCCGATTGCGCCAGATCGTTTTTAACCTGACTGGCAACGCCGTGAAGTTTTCCGAAGAAGGGGAAGTTGTTGTCCGGGCCGAAGCTGTCGAACAGGGTTCTGGTCAGTGCAAGGTCAGAATTTCCGTTGTTGATTATGGCATCGGTATTTCCGAAGAGGCCCAGGGCAAATTGTTCGAAGCATTTTCACAGGCAGAAAGTTCAACCACGCGACGTTTTGGGGGCACGGGTCTTGGCCTGGCCATTTGTAAACGACTGACAGAAATGATGCATGGTGAAGTCTTCGTTGAAAGCCAGCTGGGATCAGGCTCAACCTTTTCTATCGAAGTGCCCCTGGGTCTGGCAGATGAAGAGAATGACGACAAGGATGCGGACGATCTGACGGGCCTGCAAGTGGTGGCTGTGGCGACATCTCCTGTCGCTCGCGAAGCCATGATACGCTATCTTGAACATGCCGGGGCCACAGCCCAGGCAGTGGCTGATATAGATGGGCTTCAAGAGATGTTGTCGGCCGGGCAGATCAAGCCTGATGTCATTGCGCTGGACCTTGATCTGGACGCAGGCCGTCAGGCTGATGCCATGGCGGCATTAAAATCAGCCGGTGCAAAATTTGTGGTTCTCACCGGAGGGCAGCGACGCGCAGCTCGGATCGATAACGCAGACTGCGTCAGCCTTGATGGAAATCCCCTACGCCGGGCTCGCTTTCTGAATGCTGTTGCTGTTGCCGCCGGTCGGGCAAGCCCACTGGTCAAGGCGGAAGATGATCGCCAGATGGAAGCGGTCACGGCCTTGTCTGTCGATGAGGCATTGGCACAAGGCACATTGATATTGCTGGCCGAAGACAACCTGACCAACCAGCAGGTCATCGGACGGCAGCTGACCAAACTTGGATATACCTGTGAAGTGGCCGATGATGGCAAACTGGCCCTCGCCGCATGGCGTGAAAAAGACTATGCCCTGCTGTTGTCAGATTGCCACATGCCAAACATGGACGGGTTCGAACTAACGGCGGCTGTGCGGGCAGATGAGCGCGAGAGCGGAAATCGTGCGCCGATAATCGCCGTCACTGCCAACGCACTTGAGGGCGAAGCCGAGCGCTGCATCGCGGCGGGTATGGATGACTATCTGTCAAAGCCCCTGGCCATGGCAGACCTGAGTGCGACATTGAAAAAATGGATGCCACAAGGACCCGCAGGCCAACATCGCGAGGGGATAAGTGAAGCACCGTCGATCGGTTCAATCCCGAAATCTGAAAGCGTCACCCCATCCGATGTTCGTGTTGTCGATCCAAAATTTCTGCGTGAAACATTTGGCGATGATGAAGAACTGATAAACGAAATTCTTCAGGACTTTGTCGACCCGGCTCGCACGGCAGTTGCTGAAATCGATGCTGCCTTTGAAAGCCGCGATGCGGTCGGGATCGGCGCCGCTGCCCACAAGTTGAAGTCCTCTTCGCGCTCCATCGGGGCAGAGGCACTGGCTGATTTATGCGCTGATCTGGAAGAGGCTGGAAAGGCTGACGACTGGGACTCGATTGAAAACCATCACCCGGCGCTCGCACTGGCTTTCGCCGCGGTCACAGCTGAAATTGAAGACTGACAGCGAATTGCTGACAAATTATCAGGGCTCGCGGCTGAGGCCTTTGGCGTCGAGGGCAGCGAGGTAGTCAGCCCAGGCCTGTTCCATGCGCGGACCCAGTTGGTAAAAATAGTCCCAAGTGTAAAGACCGGTGTCGTGCATGTCGTCGAAGACCAGTTTGACGGCATAATGACCGACGGGTTCAACCTTCATGATGCCGACATGGGCACGACCGGGCAGGGTTTTTTTCTGATCAGGCCCATGGCCTTGCACTTCAGCTGACGGGCTTTCAACGCGCAACAACTCCGCCGGGAAACGATAAGTAATGCCGCCGGGGAAATCGACTTCCAGAATTTTTTCTTCTGATTTCAGTCTGATTTCTGTGGGTGCGGGGACGGTTTCTTTTTCGGGAGTTGCAGCTTCTGACATCATTGTTTCTTTCACAGATTTTGATCAGGCGTTGTCGATACGCCGGGCTTCATCCACCAGCATGATGGGGATGCCATCGCGGATGGGATACGCCAGATGGGCTTGTTCGCTGATTAATTCCTGGGCGGCGTTGTCATAGACCAGCGGACCCTTGGTCAGGGGGCAGACCAGAATTTCAAGCAATTTGGGATCAACCGTAGAAGTAGTTTCAGTCATGGTTCAATAATTTCCTTCTGCCTGGCGTCGTCAGTTTCATGTTTGGCAGTCTATTGCATTGAAGATGGTTCATCGCTGCCAAAAGGCGAATCTGCGAAATTCATCAACATCGTTAATATCTCACCGCGCCTGGCCAGGGTGTCGGCCTCCAGCAGCGCCTGCTTCTCGGATGCTTCGAACGGACACATCATGGCGAGGGAAGATATCAGGCTTTCATCTGTAATTTTTTCCAGCGATTCCCAATCAGTATCCAGTTCCTGCATGTCCAGATAACCACGCAAGGCATCGAACAGGGCCTTGCGTTCAAAACCGTCTGTTGCCGCAGCATCCATATCGCGGCGATATTTGGCATAGGACACGACGGCCCGTCGCCAGGGTTGAGTCATCGGTAGTTCCTCGATGACCTGAAAGCGGCACAATCCCGTCAGGGTAATCAAAAATGTACCGTTGCTGGTTTCCTTGAACGCATCAATGCGCCCTACGCAGCCCGTGCGATAGATTTCAGGTTCAAGTTCAGTTGAAGTCGGATCCAGGGGTTGCACCATGCCGATCAGATGGGTGTCGTTCATGGCTTCGCGGACCATGTCCAGATAGCGCGGCTCGAAGATATTCAGAGGCATTTGCCCACGCGGCAATAACAGCGCCCCGCCCAGTGGAAACAAGGCAATGGTGCGTGAAATTTCGTCGAAGCCGACGTCCTGGCGTCCTTCGGTCACTGCTTAATCATTCTTCAAAAAACTTCGGTGCATTCAAAATCTTCGGTGTATTCATCAGTGCATTCAATGGTTCTGGTAATCAGGAGAACAACAATATTGAAAGCTTCTGCCGCCCATCCTGGGTAACTTCATCTTCGTTACCAAAGGCTTCAAACAGCGTCAGCAATTGTTTGCGTGCACCGTCGTCTTGCCATTTCCGGTCCCGGCTGACGATTTCCAGAAGTTGCTCGACTGCTTCTTCCTTGCGGCCGGCAGCCAGCAAGGCTTCTGACAGATCGGACCGCGCCTGGTGGTCATTTTCGTTGGCAGCGACTTTTTCCAGCAAAGGGTCAAGGTCACCGGCATCCAGGGCTTTTTCTGCCAGCGACAAGGCAGCGCGCGCGCTTGTAACAACGGGGTTATTGGCGTCGTCAGGTTTTACCAGGTCAAGCGTTTGGGCGGCGCGTTCAAGATCGCCGCCGCCGATATAACACTGGGTCAGGCCTGCCAGGGCTTCAAAATTGCTGGTGTCGTTGCGGAGAACTTCGCCGTAAAGACCCGCAGCCTGGGCAAAATCACTTTCAGCCATGGCGGCACCTGCCGCAGCCAGTGCTTCTTCGACTGGAGACGGGCCAATTTCACCAACAAGTTTTTCGACAAATTGTTTGATCTGGCTCTCTGGCACTGCACCCATAAAACCGTCAACCGGTTGTCCATTTTTAAAGGCAAAGACGGCAGGGATGGATTGAATGCGCAATTGCTGGGCAATAGCGGGGTTCTGGTCAATATCGATCTTGACCAGCCTGACAGCGCCATTGGCTGAGTTCACGACTTTTTCGATGGTCGGTCCCAGCTGTTTACAAGGTTCACACCAGGGGGCCCAGAAATCCACAATCACAGGGACATTCTTGGAAACCTCGATTACGTCTTCGATAAAGGTCGCGTCACTGCTGTCCTTGATCAACTCCGCCGCTGCGCCTTGTGGTGATAGCATCGAGATTTCTTCCATCTGTCGGTCTGTCCGTTGTGATCTGGTGAATGAGCGGTCGTTTATATCAGGGTTTGTCCTGCCAAAGACAGTATAAGTGAGTTCTAATTGATGCCCAACAGCCAGAAGGGCCGTTATCTGCACTGAAAGGCTCTTTTTTGAGTGAAGATGGGGTTTTGCGCCTGACAAACAAGGCAAACCCCGTGCGCATCCGGGCTTATGCTGTTATTCCGGTATCGCTGTCAGGTCTATGCGCCGGGGCTTGTGACCCGTGGCATCCATAAATTTCAACAGATCAGCGGAAGGTATAGCGGTTGTGGCTTCGTTATGCAGGGGATGATAGTTCAGGATATCAATTTCCATCATGCCGTCGTCCAGAATTACATTCACCTGGTGTTCGTGGTCGTTGATCAGTGAAAAAGGTGTGACCGAACCTGGTCGTACACCCAGAATCTCCCACATTAAATCAGCATTGCCAAAAGACAGGCGCGCTGCACCGATTTGCTTGTGCAGGATTTTCAGATTGACCTCTCGGTCCTCCAGCGCCACAACAAGCCACAACTGACCCTTTTTATCTTTCAGAAACAGGGATTTACAGTGACCGCCCGGCAGGTCTCCGCGCAATTCACGGCTTTGTTCCACAGTGAACAGGGCCTCATGGCGCTGTGTGCTGGTCTGGATGTTCAGTTCCCCGAAAAATTCGAATAATTGTTCTTCATTGTGATGTTTGTCTTCAGGCATGGCGAAACACATTCCCTAGTATCTGTCGATGTCCTCAAACGCTAAACATAGCCTCCAGCGGACGCGAGTCCATGCAAATTCCCGGAGGTTAAGGATATTTGTGCCGGAATACTCAAAAGAACCCTGCGAAGGGGCTTGCAAACAGAAGCCCGATGACTATTATCCCGCCGTCAAGATTGAGCGGGCGTAGCTCAGGGGTAGAGCATAACCTTGCCAAGGTTAGGGTCGAGAGTTCGAATCTCTTCGCCCGCTCCAGTTTTGACCGATACAAAGAGCCTGATCGTTATTGATCAGGCTTTTTTGTTTCAGGCGGAGCCCCTCAGGTGGTATCGGGATTGTAAATAGATACACATCCTGTCGTCATGGTTATATGATATTAACGGTACCCGGATTGTTACCCTTTCAGCGATATAAGTAAATTTTCAGGATAATTCATAATGTCAGCAGGATTAAAAGGTCGTCGTGAAGCCCGTGTGTTGGTCGTTGATGACGAGCCACAGATGGTCAAGATTGTTGAAGGTGTGCTCCGCATATTAGGCGTTGGCAGTATCTCAACCGCGATTGATGGTCAGGAAGCCCTGAAACTTGTGAAATCTTCCAGTGACAAACCATTTGATCTGGTGGTGTGTGACTGGCAAATGCCGAATATGGATGGCCTGGAGTTTCTGGAAGCCTTCCGGGCGGATTATCCGGGCACAGCTTTTGTCATGTTGACGGCCAAAACAGATGTACAGGCCTTTAACGCTGCCAAGCGCAGCGGTGCGACATATTTTTTCATGAAACCGATCGATGCCGGTGATCTTAAATCCAGACTTTCAAGCCTGTTCGATCTGATGGCCGCGAGTTAACCCCAAATTCTAAAATTCCAGAATTGAGCTGTAGGCCAGGATACCGGCCAGGGCGATAGCATAGATCAACAGCGCGACTGCCCCGACAAACAGGAAGTTCCCGAAGGTTCTGAGCGGGTGGCTGGTTTTTTCAATCTGGCGGCGGTCGGGCTCACGTTTTTCGGCACCCGCGATAACGGTCACAAACACCCGGGTAAATAGAAGCGGGATACTGAGGCGAATGTTGACCTTGTGATTTTGCCGCCAGCCCGACCTTTTGATGGCATCTGCCAAAGCGCCGATCTGGCTTTCCGACAGCTCCTGTCGAACGTCGGCGGGTAAATTGTCAAATACCCGGTCTATGCTGGATGTCGCAGTTAATTCCGTCATGAGGTAACCTCCCTGAACCTGGAACATTTCCGCTGAGACCGGAAACGTTGAGCCCCCCAAACTGATTCTTGCCGGAAAAGCTCTATTCAGGCAAGTCCTTGATTTTAGTCGCCGGTGACGCGTTCGTCAGATTGCCAGAAGGACCAGATCACCCCGGCGCCTACTCCAACATTGCTGGTATTCAGAAACAACGGGCTGGATTTGTTGGCAGCGCCATGGTGGAACTCACCATTGATGCCGGCAAAAATACGCCAACGTTCTGTCAGGGGTTTGAAGGCGGACAATTGCAGGCGCGTTCCCATATATCCGGCTTTGGCGTTATAGGCGCTGCGGCTGCCCGTCACAAAATTGGCCGGGACTTCATAAAAATAGTCGGACAGGCCTTCACTGGCAAAATCCGCTGATATGCCCAGCTTCAGCGCAATTCCCTTGCCCAGAAAATCATCATTTTGATAGGCCAGTTCGGGCGCGAAGATAAAGCCCTGATGCTCAAGACTGGAAAAATCCGTCGACAATACGGCTCTTACAGGCAGTTCGAGGTCAATTTTTGCCGCCCGGGCGGCACGAGCCAGGGTGATTTGTAGTCGCGGTCCTACTTCGCCCAGCCAGTCAAGATCGCCCATGCCGTTGCGAGCTTTGTTGTTGTCCGCGTCCGTCGGGAAGGATCCGGAAAGTGAAATATCAAACTCCACACGATCGGTATGAATAAGCCTGCCGCGTATCAGGCCCTTGTCACCGGCGCGCAGGATTTCGCCGCGATAGACCAGCAAAGGCAAGGCGGCCCACTGAAAATGGCTTTGCCCGGCAGCGGGGTAATCCGGCAGGTACCCGGTGCCCACGACGGCCCCCAGTTCCCACAACGGTTTGCTTTTGTCGGATGCTGCGATTGCACCAGATGTAAAGATTACGGCGGAGAAAATAGCCGTTAAGGCAAGACTGAAAATCGACTTTCGCAATTTGGTATCCCTGAACTTTTCATGAGAGGTATCTGATCAAGGCCAACACAGACGTGCACAGGCGCGGGGAGTTTCCCCGTACAAGCGACGAACGTCAACTGCAAACCGGCAAACGTCTGACTTGCCAGCAGCCTGCAATCGGGGCATGGTTGCTGATAGCCAGAAAAAAGATGGTAATTGTTCGGTAATAACAAGGCCCTGGCAGCAATTTGTAACGGGTATTCAGCGACGATCGAGCAACATCACGGGGACATCATATGTTGACCAAGGCGCGTAAGGACAAAGCTGACCGGATCAAACAGGTCATTGCTCATCTCAATAAAAAGGCTGGTAAAAAGAAGTCGGTCAGGACGACCGAGTTTGTGGAACTATTTTATGCGCGGGTTGCGCCTGAAGACATTGTCTCGGCACATCTTGATAATCTTTATGGCGCCCCCACCAGTTTACTGAAGGCCGCAGCCACCAGAAAACCGGAAACACCCATTGTGCGGGCGTGGAATCCGGATCAGAAAAAAGACGGCTGGAAGACGCCGCACACGGTCATCGAAATCATCAATGATGATATGCCATTTCTGGTCGATTCGATTACGCAAGGTCTGGCCCAGGCGGGTTGGGGTGTGCAACTTGCCGTTCATCCCATTGTCGTGGTGCAGCGGAATGCAGCGGGTAAGATTGTCGATCTTTTGCCAGAGGATCGCACTAAGGAAACCTTGTCCATTGAAAGCTGGATTCATGTTCAGGTCGAACGCCAGTCTACGGCCAAAGCTTTACGTGAAATCGAAAAGCGCCTGACGTCCATATTGGCGGATGTCCGGGCAGCGGTGGAAGACTGGAAGCCCATGCTGGCTCGTCTGCACGAAACCATCACAACAATGAAGCTGACACCGCCACCGCTTGATCCGGAAGAAGTTGAGGAGGCCACGGCATTTCTTGAGTGGATGGCTGACAATCATTTTACGCTGCTCGGGGTGCGTGAATATGAATATAGCGGTGCCAAAGGTACTGAATCCATTCGACTGCTCAAGGGATCAGGCATGGGTATCCTGCGTAATCCCGGGGCGCATGTTTTGCAAAGTGCTGGCACCCGAAGTGGCCAGGTGATCACGGATGAAGTCCGCCATCTGATGAGCCAGCCAACACCCTTGTTTGTGACCAAGGCCAACGTGCGATCAACCGTGCACCGGGCTGTCCACATGGATTATATCGGCTTCAAGCGGTTTGACAAAAAAGGCAACGTCATCGGTGAGTGTCGTTTCATCGGCCTGTTTACATCGGCGGCTTATAACGAATCACCGCTTGCCATTCCGTTGCTGCGTCGTCGGGTATTAAAGACGGTTCACAATGTCGGGCTTTCGAGAGCAAGCCACGATGGCAAGGCCCTGACGAATGTGCTGGAAACCTTCCCGCGGGATGAGCTGTTCCAGATTGCAGAAGAAGATCTGAATAACATTTCTCTTGGTGTTCTGGAATTGCAGGACCGGCCCCGCATCAAGGCCTTTGCCCGACGTGACCCCTTTGGCCGGTTTGTTTCCTGTTTGGTTTACGTACCCCGGGAAATACACACCACTAATTTACGTGTGCGGTTCGGTGACATTGTGGCGCGCGAATATCACGGTCACGTTTCCGCCAGCTATACACATATGGGCGAGACGCCGCTGGCGCGCATTCACTTCATTATCGGTATCGATGATGCAACCAAAGCACCGGTCGATGGAGACGTGCTCGATAAACTTCTGCGCAAGGCTGCGCGTTCGTGGCAGGACGATCTAAAAGACGCCCTGCAAGAACACTTTGATGAACACGACACGCCTGCTCTATGGCAGCGATATCGCACAGCATTTGCCGCCGGGTATCGTGATGCCTTTGCCGCAGATGATGCCATGGGCGACATCGAAAAGATGGAAGAGCTCGACAGTGAGAATAATCTGGCGCTTCATCTCTACCGCCCTGATGACGCCCCCGGCAACACGCTTCGGTTCAAGATATTTCATACAGGTGGGCCGATTCCGCTGTCAGACTGTTTGCCTGTCCTGGAGAATATGGGCCTTCAGGTTGTTGATGAAAATCCGCACAAAATCAAGCGGGGTGAAAACGGGGATCGTGTCTGGATTCATGATTTTGGATTGCTCAGCAAGTCCGCAAGATCCATCGATATTGACGACGCACGTGAACAGTTCCACGAAACCTTCGCCCGTGTCTGGCGTGAAGAAATTGAAAATGACGGCTTCAATCGTCTGGTTGTTGGCGCCGGTCTGAAATGGCGAGATGTTGTTGTCTTGCGGGCCTAC
>Ga0233449_1002618_pt1 | contig 14055 bp, 12 predicted proteins | sample SI_124_October20_FD_183012 | JGI IMG/M metagenome (GOLD analysis project Ga0233449, IMG submission 183012) | Seawater microbial communities from Saanich Inlet, British Columbia, Canada - SI_124_October2016_200_MG | ecosystem: Environmental > Aquatic > Marine > Inlet | place: Canada: British... | reverse complement strand
ATTTTCGGTCTTTGCTCTCAGATGCTTCTCTCAATGTACATCAGGCCGCTGTCTTGTCTATGTTATTCGGAGATTCGTGGCCGTAGGCGTGGGGCGCTTTTCACTGGCCCACTCCTTGCAAATACTGATCAACTTGCGGAAAGCCGACGGTTTTCTGTTGTTGCAACACTAAAAAAGGAGAACAAGAATGAAGAGAATATTTCAAGTTGCGGTCGTGATAGGCATCCCTTTTGCACTGTCGGGCTGCTTTGTGGGAGAAACCGTGGCAGTTGTGGTTGAGGCACCCTTCGAGGTTGTCGGTGCGGTGACCCCCGGATCTGCGGGAGATACAGTGGACTCCGCTGGAGACCTTTTGGGATGGGTGGCCGACGCAGTGATTCCGTTTTAGCTCTGGAGAGTAAATATAGCGCTCATTAGTCGTGCTGGTGGTACGCTTCTCATTCATGATGCCTATTCTTCGCAATGTACTGAACATCTCCAGCAACCATTGGCTACTCATAGTTGCTGGCATTGTGCTCTATGGAGAGATGATTGAGTTGATTCAGCCGTTTGTGAACCGTTATGGTGAGTGGATGGACTTCTTCGCCAACACAGCAGGGGTGGCTACTGGGGTACTGTTGGGAAGATTGGTCAGGAAAATGGATTCAAGAGTTAATTGAGTACAGCGCCCCTTTCTCTCCAAACTGAATCGGTTTCTACTTAGTTTATAATGTGCATCTTCTGTAATGCTTGGTGATGGATAAAAATTGATGAAAGTTAGAAGTTTATTGGTTGGGAGCATGCTCTTTTTGGCTAACTTGCTTATAAGCTCCAGTGTATTTTCGGCAGTAGAGAGCATTACCCTCAATAGTGGTTGGAATCTGATTGCTACAGATATTACAGATAGCTGTACGGCAGATCAGATTTTAGGGGAGAGTGCAGCAAAGAGCGTGAGCCCAAATTCCCATATAGACCGACCTCACAGTGCCCAGCAACTCAAAGTGGCTATTATTTGACGGCAGCAAGAGAGTTTATCCGAGGTGTTGCCCTAGATTTCCGTTCAATCGCATAGTAATTGCCGACATTTCTCTGCTTGCCCAGATTTTGGACGCACCTCTCCTGCAGGATCAGTTTATGGGGAGTCTGTTTTCTCTATATCGGCGGCGGATCAATTCTCCTCAATGTAGTCAGTACTGTTATATTTGTAACAAATTGAAATATTTGCAATTCATTAGCTATCTCTTATGATGTGATGATGCATAGGCCCAATATAACGATAGCTGCAAAGCATTTCCTGCTCTCTTTAGTGTTGATGCTTGCCTCCTTTCAGGCAACAGCAGAGGAGCAATCTGTCACCCTTACTGCAGGCTGGAACAGCTTATCTCTTACTGTAGAGGACTCTGATGCTTTTGATGATCTCAGGGATAACAGTGTAGAGCGTATATTCCTCTGGAACAGCCTTGAACAGCGCTGGATGCACTACGACTTTACACGGTCGATCGGTGATATCACCAGCATCTCCTCACTGCGGACCTACATGGTCAAAACCGCAAGCTCCACAACCATTACATTCAGTGGAGACACCACAAGCATTCAGGATACCGATTTGCTTGATGAGAGGTGGAACCTGATTACAGCAACGGAGACTGAGACATACTCTGAGCTAGTCTCACGATTTACAGAAGCACGGCCATCACTCTCCATTTCAAGCCTGTATGCAAGCAGTGGAGAGGTGTGGGAGACTCTAGAGGGTGAGGACACTATACAGGCTGGAGCGCAGTTGTGGATTAAGGCGGTGGGTACGGGGGGAAGTGATCCTTCAATCACGGGCCAGCCGCCACTTCTGCAATTTAGTCTTACTGGATCGACTTCTTTGCAGACCCTTGATGATGTGGTAGAAACGACTCCTGCTCGCCCTATATCGGGTCTCTCCAGAAAAATGGCCAGAAGAAGTGCGACCTCAAACCTCTATGCGAGTAAAAAAGATGGCACGACGACTCCCGCTGTCAGTGGTGATATCCCTCTTAAGGTCTTCTACAGTGCCATCGACCCTATTGGAAAGTATGTCTATCTGGCATTAGACCCTACCGGATCCAATGCCCTGATGAGTGAGGAGAACTGTGGTCTCTACCAGGTGAAAGTAGCTGACAATAGTTACCGCTGTGTTGTTGAGGGGCACTACCTAAGAGATATGGATGAGGATTACAGAGCCACGCTCTCCAAACAGAAGCCGATCCAGTTTGACGGTGATAGCAATGTCTACTTCTCGGCAACTCGCTTTACGGTGACGTCTGGAAATATTCAGCTAGATCAATGGAGTCCACTGGTCTATAAATATGCTCCAGGTTCCTCTCAACTGACCTCCATCACCCACGATGCGATGACCCTACGCTACTTCATGGTGCTCAACAGTGGTGAACTGATCTATGAAGGAAGAAATAGTATCACAGGTTCAGATGCACTCTGGATGTACCAGGGAACACAGAGCATTCGTCTTAGTGATACCCCTCCGGATACCATTCTCAAGGACAGTTACAACAGTGTATTCTGGATCGATCGGATGGCCGATAATAGAACTGCACTGAAATTTGTACGTCCCCGCAATCCTGCTGGAAAGCTTGAATCCTATCTTGCACTAGATCGTGGTGCACCGGATAGCATGAGTATCAGTGATGATGGAAAACTCTACGGCATCTATCGCAATGGAAACCAGATCTCGGTGCAGAGACTGATGCCGCATGATGCTGAACCACTGATCACCCTCAATCTCAACTATCTCAACAACTCTGGGCTTACACCATTACAGATTTCGCAAGGTGACATCTACTACATTGAAGAAGATAACAGCGGCTTTTTTGGTCCCAAGAGTGTAATCAAGCGCATTGATCTGGATGCAGAAACAGGCACTGAGCCAGAGACACTACTCTCCATCCGCTCAATGGATATCTATAGCTGGGAATTGAGTGCTGGCGCGATCCACTTTTCAGGGCTCGACCAAGCGGTTACCAAAATTGTCTCTGCCGTAATTGACATCACCAAGGTGCAGCTGGGGCTTGGTGAAGAGGAGTACCTCAAGACCGCCTATATGGATTCGGCAATCGATGCCAACAATAAAGTGAAAGATATCACCGTGCTCAAGCCGATTCGAGCACAAGTGGACAATGGTGAGGCCCCAACAGTAGAGATCACCCCTTCAGCCGAACAGCGAGACCTGATCACACTGCAGTTCGATAAGACCATGAATGAGGCATCGGTAGAGAGCGAAATCACCCTTACCTCCAGTAACAGTAACGAAGGAACAGGTGGAGTAGTTGATACCCTCCCCATCTGGTTCTACAGCACCCTGCATCTGATTCCAGATGGAGACGGGCTGGGAGGAGGGGGAGTGACGGAGGGGCTGCAGTCCACCTCCAACTACCAACTCTCACTCAATGGCGCAACTGACAGCTTTGGAAATGGCCTTGATGGGGATGGAGTATCGGGACAACTCGACTACGCTATGGCATTTACCGGCAAGCTCACAATCGCTGATTTGGCGATAGAGGAGGGGGATGAAGGCAATCAAGAGGCCAATTTAGTTGTCCGTCTCGACTTCAGTGATTCACTGGGTTCGACCAACGAGACCACGGTCACAGTGGACTATGCAACCGAAGATGGTACCGGAGAGGCGGACGTGGACTACCTAAGTAGCAGTGGAACCCTCACCTTCTCTCCGGGAGAGACCACAAAGACCATTCCGCTCACCATTATCGGTGATCTTATCGATGAGGCAGATGAAGCCTTTACCCTTACCCTCTCTGATGCAAGTCAGGCCCGGTTACCCGTAGGCCATACAGCCATCACCATTGAAGATCAGGATCCGGAACCTGTCGTGATATTCAGTTTCACCACAGGGCAGTATCTCTATGAGGACCAGCAGCCACTGTCACTAAACTTCAACCTCTCACAGCCCTCAGGTAAGGAGATTGTCATCCCCTATACCTTGAGCGGAACCGCCAGTAGCCAGCTTGACTATACCCTGGCCCCGTCAGCGGAGATTCGCTTGTTGCCGGGGGAAACCGCTGCGGCGCTAACCCTCACACCACTGGAAGAGAGTCAATCGGAGACCAACGAGACACTCTCTATATCGATAGGATCCCCAACTCATGCCAGCTTTGAGGGAGAACAGACCCACACCGTGCGACTGGTGGATGCGCTGGCAACCGTGATTGAGGGAGTTGATGAGATCACAGCAGGAGTGGACTATGTGCCTGGTAGACTCTACGCCTTAAGTTCGGAGTGGAATCCACTCGTCTGTGGTGATGAGAGTGTCAGTGACCAAGCTAACTTTGTATTGGCCAAAGCCAATGGCGCGGGTCGTATAGCGGTTGCTGCACATGAGGGGATCTTATTGCGTGATGAACTCGATAACATGCGCTTCAACACCCAGTTGCTGGATTGGCTCGCAACGCAAGAGGGGGGGGTGGGCTATACCACCGGCCACCGAGAGTGGGTCAACACAACCAATGTTAACCCGCTAATCACCGTACTTGAGGCGGAAGGTGGCTCTCTGCAAGAGGTAAGTGGAATAGTCACAGAGCAACAACTTGAAGAGCTCTCGGTGTTGATTGTGGGAAATAGCTGGGAGCAGTTTACGTCCGATGAGAAGAGTTTGATTGATTTATGGAACCAACAGGGAGGAGGGTTGCTGCTTGTAGGATTAGGTTGGTCATGGCCCATGTATAACAGTTCAACACTGCCTGAATACCCGATTAATCAACTTGCAGAACCGTTTGAGATAATGTGGTTAGGTGGTACGGTCACCGATACCGATGCGGCCAATGAAGTGCGCTACTCCGAGTTTACCTCTAGCTGTGCGTTGAGCAGAGTTCCACTTAATGATACTGGCATCACTTGGGGAGGGAGCTATCCAAGTGGAAATAACGAATCCTGTACTGGTGAGACCATTGAGGCACAAGACTGCTCCCATGGCAGAGATGTCACCCATAACGATGATAGTGATGGCCATGCGGGTTTCAGCTTCACCAAGCTGGACTCCAGTGGCCATGAGTTGGCAGCAAGTGCCACGGAGTGGGGCTGTGTCAAAGACAATGTCACCGACTTGATCTGGGAGGTGAAGACGGATGATGGTGGTGTTCACGATAAGGACAACGCCTATCGCTGGGGGGGTATCAGTGCAATTGGAAGAGCTCATGCTGATGTGAAAGGAACCTACTACGATGATTGGAATGAGTTGGTCAATGGAACCAATAGTGAAAGCCTCTGTGGCTATAGTGACTGGCGAGTGCCAACTTTGGAAGAGTTACGCTCGATTTCCAATAAATACAGCTACAGACCCGCAATTGATACAAACTACTTCCCTAACACCCCTGCGGCGTGGTTTTGGTCGTCTTCGCCCTATGCCGGTAATAGTTACAGCGCATGGGTATTGAGTTTCGATAACGGTTACGATTACCACCATTACCGGAACAATTACTATCATGTTCGGTTAGTGCGTAGTGGACAGTGATTTTGACTTTTTTCTTTTCCTTTATGAGAAAGTGAGATGAGTGCCAAATTTCCAATCTATCGGGATGCCAATACCCTACTACTGCAGATCGAACAGGCGGTGCGGACCTTTCCTCGCTACCATAAATATACCATTGGTAGTGAACTTCGCAGAGCCACAATGGAGCTGGTCCGCCAGCTCTCGCGCTCTATTAAGTACGCTGATCAGCGTTTGCGTTGGGTTACAGAGGCTCATGATACGCTGGATGACCTCAAGGTACAGATTCAGTTAGCCAAAGAGCTCAAGGCCTTCCACAGTTTTCGGCAGTATGAGTCCATCGCAGCACTGGCGTTCGGGGTCTCTAAACAGGCCTGGGGCTGGAAAAAGAAATTGCAACGCACGTCCTCTGAAAAGGGGATGCGGGGCCTGAATGGAGTTCAGTCGTGAACTTCAGCGTGCCTACTTCACTGTGCACCCTGCACACCTGTCAAAGTCCCCCTCTCCCGATGTCGTTTATCCGTTGGGGGGCACTCTACATCACAGGTATTTCAGAGCAATCGGGGTACCGTTTACGGATCCCCGTGCGTGGACCAAGGGCAGGGAAACTGGCGTGGTTTTGGTCGTCTTCGCCCAATGCCAATAATAGTAACAACGCATGGAAATTGAGTTTCGATAACGGAAACGATAACAACAATAACCGGAACAATAACAATCATGTTCGGTTAGTGCGTAGTGGAAAGTGAAGATGGAGTGTGTCAATTACCAGGACCTCTATCAGGCAGCCATGCGCTGCAAACAGGGGAAGTCCGGTAGTGGTCAGGCGCAGGCGTATCATAGCCAGCTGATTGACCGTCTTTTTACCACACTCGCTGCGTTGCAATCCTATCAATGGCGTCCGGGTCCGATGCGCTGCTTTATCGCCAACAACGGGGTCAAGCCGCGTGAGATCCATGCCCCCTACTATGCGGACCGTGTGGTGCACCACTGGCTGGTCCCCAGACTGGCCGTACTGATTGAGCCCAAATTTATCCATCACAGCTGTGCCAACCAGGTGGGTAAGGGGACCCACTTTGCCGTGAATGCATTGCAGAAAATGATGCGGCAATATGATCGCCCGTCACAGAGCTACTATCTGCAGCTCGATATCTACAACTTCTTCTACACGATAGATCGTGCCACGCTCTACCAGCTACTGCAGCGTCATCTGCAACAGGCAGTTGTACGAGGCAGGCTGGAGCCAGACCTTGGAAAAGCATATCTTTGGTTGGTTCACAGGCTTCTCTTCTCACCAATCCAGGTGATGGTGCGCACTCAAGGTTACACCATTCCGCCTCATAAACAGTGGCTCAATACACCACCTGAGAAGGGGTTGCCCATCGGCAATCTCACCAGCCAGTTCTTTGCTAACGTCTATCTCAATGAACTGGACCAGTTTGTTAAACACCAGCTTAACTGTCGCCACTATATCCGTTATGTGGATGATATGGTGTTGCTCTCGGAGAGTCGCGATCAGCTCGTCGGCTATCAGCAGAAGATTGCCCAATTCCTCCACCAGCATCTACAGTTGCGGCTTAAACCGGGTGAGAAACTGCAAAGGGTGAGCCATGGTGTCGACTTTCTCGGTTATATCACTCGACCCCACTACCGTTTAGTACGCCGTAGAGTGGTCCACAACCTTAAGAACAAGCTGACAGCCATGGAGCGAAATATCATTCAGTATAAAGGGAGGGGGAAGCAGATTAACGGCAAGGCGGTGGAGCCGCTACGCGCCCTGCTGGCGAGCTATTGGGGGCACCTCAGTCATGCCAGAAGTACCCACCTGCTGCAGAAAATTCTTCGTCAATTCCCTTGGCTTGAGTGGCTGTTTGAATTTGGAGGTGAAGGGCTTCGATGTCGCTATCGTGCACCCAGGCTCATCTCAATGCAGGAGCAGTGGAACTACTACAGTCAGCGCTATCCGGGTTTTGTACTACTGATGCAGAAAGGGCATTGCTGGATCAGCAATCACCCTGCTGTAGAGAGTTACCTGCTGAAGCGGAAAATTGACTCCAGACAGGCATGGCTATGGGGTAAAAAACCGCACTGGGTGGTGCCTCTGGGTGGCCTCTCTGCGCTGCTGCGTTCATTGCGCGACCGAAATATTTCTCATCTCTGGATATCAGAGCAAGGTTACAGCCATAACCGATTGAAGCAGCGTAATGTAAGTCTGCTTTACCTTTCTAACACAACCCATTACCCCTAAAAGTGATCAAAATGAAAACCAATTTATCTATATTTACACTACTATTGACGTTTGCTACTGCAGTGAGTGCGACACAAACCATCAAGGGCTATATTGACAATGAGTGGCCAGAGAGCCGATACAGTGACCATGGAGATGGTACGGTGACGGATACCGTGACCGGGTTGATGTGGAAGCAGTGCAGTGAGGGGCAGAGTTACAGTGGTGGTGATTGTGATGGTGACGCAAGTAACTACAACTGGGAGCTGGCCCTGCAGCAGCCTGCCAGTGTGAACAGTGGCGGCTATGCGGGCCACAGTGACTGGAGGCTTCCAAATATCAATGAGCTTGCCTCGCTGGTTGCAAGAGACCGTTATGGGCCAAGCATAAATCTGGAACGCTTTCCCAGCACTCCTGCGGCGTGGTTTTGGTCGTCTTCGCCCGTTGCCTATGTTAGTAACTACGCATGGAAATTGAGTTTCGATTACGGGAACGATCTCTACAATAGCCGGAACTATTTCAGTCATGTTCGGTTAGTGCGTAGTGGACAGTGATTTTTTCTTTTTTTCTTTTTTTCTTTTTTTTTGCGATGGCTGATAATTTTCTCTATGCCGTTTTCTCTCTACCCCAACACCAAGAGACTGACCGATACAGAAGGTTCCATGATTCTCTCCTTATCCTATGACGTCCCTTCTTCGCAACACTCTGACCACCGTAAGTCACTAATGATGGATAGAAGCTGATGAAGGTTAGAAATTTATTGTTTGGGAGCATGCTCTTGCTGTCTATTCACTCCCTGCCCGTTTACGCAGAGGAGGAGAAAATCTGGTACAAGTCATGGGATGAGAAGGTAGGAGAAAAAGCTCGCGAAATTCGGGGTAGTGTTGATCCTGATGGGAACTTGCAGGAGAAGGTGAAGTCGACCTATGAATCATCCAAGCAGCATTTAGAGGGTTATTACGATGCAGCAGAGGGTTATGTCGACGACAATAAGTCTGGTTGGAAGGAGAAGGGTTCCGCTGCCCTAGATGCGATCAAGGAAAAAGCAAAAGGAGCTGCTGGAGAGCTCAAGGATGGAGTTGTGGAGGGGTATGAAAACGTCGGTGATGAATCTGATGCTAGTAGCGATAAAGGGTTTATTTGATCAAATTCGCCACCAGCTCTTCCCCCCCCCCATCCAGCCAAAAAAAACTCTACGGGCCTGTTGCCATTGGCGACTACAGTCAGTAGAATACGCCGCCATTGCCGCTATAGCTCAGTTGGTAGAGCAACGCACTTGTAATGCGTAGGTCCGGAGTTCGAATCCTCGTGGCGGCACCAAATTAAACCCTGTAGATTCAATTGTCTACAGGGTTTTTTCTTGCCTAAAATTTGCGCAAAAATGGCCCGTAAAAAATCATGTGTGCGGTTTGTGTGTAATTGCTTGCTGATCAACAGTATTGGCCCAATCAAGAAAGATTAGTCTTAATAAATTGATGTTTGAACTATCTACGCGCGTTATGGTTGCGAAATCTGCTCTTCAGATAGTCGGACCTGACTCATAGCTGTCTCATGTCCTGATGTGCAAGACTCCGACTATGCGGCTAAAGCCCTCAATTATGACTCAACCCTCTGGGTAGCTTACCTTGTAGTGAACCTGAATCAGATCGTTAGGGTATGCAGTGGCTGTTGCCTGTTTTAGTTGTATCTCTTGAACTGTTTCACCAAGCAGTGGGATGCCACTTCCCAATAGAATAGGGATGTGTGTGATAGTCATCTCATTGATCAGCCCAAGGGACAAAAACTCCTGAATGCATCGGCCACCATCGATATAGGTGTGTTTGTATCCGTCGTCCTCTAACTTTGAGAGTAGAACGTGTAGATCTCCTGAGTAGATTTTGATCTTACCCTTCAAAGCATCAGGTGGGGTGGTGATGGTGTTGCTCAAAACTATGATGGGTATATCTCTATAAGGCCATTGCTCTGGTGTTAGATTGAAGCTTGCAATTGCCTCCATCGTATTGCGCCCCATCACAATGCAATCGACAGTATCGATAAAGTCATTGAATCCCATGTCAGCATTATCACCCATCTCGGCATCCTGATTACCAGACGACTCAAGCCAATCTATATTGCCATCATCTCTAGCGATAAAACCATCAACGCTTGTGGCTATAAATACTGAGCAGTTCATCGTTGACTGCCTTGTTCGTTCATACAGAGATTAGAAGATAACTATCCTAATCTATCTATCAACTTGCTTCTAGCCAGTTCTTCCAATTCGTAAGACTAGGAGCAGAGGCAGCTAAGTGTATGAAGCTTCCGTCAACATCTGTTGGATGTTTGATCCAATCGTGCTCTGGCCTCTGTCTCAGTAACGAAGGCCCAGCTTTGCCAGAGCTAGTAACTCGACCTGGTATCTATAACCATACGTACAAATAGGTATAATTTAATATACGAATTCAGGCGCAATGATTGTTCAGGTTGGATTGCAATATTTGGTTTCCCAGCTACGGCGGCTTGGCGCACTAACTGTAGTCACTCATTAAGTCGGTAATTATAAGGAATTATAAGTGAAGAAAATATTAGTAGTAGATGATGATGTATTAATTCGCGCTATGGTGAGAAAAGGGTTGGAGGGAATGGGTTATGATGTAGAGGTATCTTCTGATGGGGATAGAGCACTTACCCGATTGAAAATGAGTTGTTATGATCTAGTAATTACAGACTTGAATATGCCAAACATGTCTGGACTAGAGTTAATTAGAACAATTAGATCCAGTGACAAAGAGTGTAACAGTATGCCAATACTTTGTATTACAGCCGATGATGGGTCATTAAAGCCAGAGGCGATAGAAGCAGGTGCAACTGGATGGGTGGAAAAACCGTTTAACCCTGGAACTTGGGCTGGAACTCTCTCAAAAATGCTGGGGGAATGAGCATCAAACGACAGCAGTTCGATAAAGTAACTACATGTTACCCCCACTGCTTATCATTGTGCTAGGGGAGGACTCTTTCTAGTTTTATCCAGGGCGTGGCTGTAGTTGTGCTGCTACTACCTTCTGAAAGAGCTCCTGACTATGGGAAACTGCTTGATAGCTGTAGACGGATGCGCCGTGTATTTCTGAGGATGATGCCACCGACTTTGAGTAGTTTCAGGCGGATAGGCCAGGCCGGAGAGCAATACTCTCCACTTGTTAATACCTCTGGTTGGCCCACCAATAGGTAGCGCTGGTGCGATCTTCCAGTTTCTGCCTAGTGAAATTTTTCTAAATCAGCTAGGTGCATAAAGTCACCCCAGTATCTACACCTGGAAGTGGAAGCCCTCTATTGTCCTATTTTAGTGCTTAATGTACTGAAATAACATGACCAGCATCACAAACAGACCAATAGAGCTTGCAAGTAGAATCAATGTGCCCATACCCTGATTGTAGGGGGGCACTGAGCAATTAACACCCAAAAATCAAGGCTTACCATACTGGATAGTCACCCACTCTAGCTAGCGCAGGTTGTCTACCAGTTGAGAAAAAAGAATATTGAGCTGCTTGATGAGTTGTGTAAACTGAAGGATTAGTTTTTGCAGGCTAAAAAGTCGGCATGCAGCTTCGAATTGCATGCCGACTGCCTTGCTCTTGGGAGGACCTTCACACTGTTCATCGAGTACTTGTGAAAGACAAAGAGCCATGCTCTGGTGTTGTTCGGTTAGAGATAGATCTCTGTAGCTGAGCAATGTGTTTACTATATCGTACAATTCTTATATTACCAAACTCTTTTATGTTAATTTATATCGCAGTAGCAATCATTGTGTTGATGATCTGGACGGTGCTCTAGTGAAAGTGGGGGTAACTCATAAATATGCTACGCTATCTCCCTGTTACTGTTGAGAGTCTAAAAGGCACCTCTAAAAATGCACTTTTTTGGCGATTGCTACGTCAGCTCCGTACTCGAATCCTCATGTACTCGCATGTACACTGCGGTTCTCCGTGCGGTGCTTTCTTGCACTCACAGAAAAATTACTATTTTTAGAGGTATCTTAAAGTTATGAAGCTAGAAATTATTCCGGTTACGCCCCTGCAGCAAAATTGCTCATTATTGACCTGTGAGGTCACCAATGAGGCGGTTCTGGTTGATCCCGGTGGTGATGCCGAAATGTTGAAAAGCCGTGTTGCCGAGCTACAGGTGAAGCCAGTGAAGTTGCTGCTGACGCACGGTCATTTTGACCATGCGGGTGCTGCGGCAGAGCTGGCTGAGTTCTGGGGTATTCCGGTTATAGGTCCCCACCAAGAGGATGAGTTTTTGCTGGAATCGATTCCAGAGTGGAGCGCACAATATCGGCTGGATGGCCGTAGTGTTACCCCTGACCAGTTGCTTAATCAAGGTGATGTGGTGCAGTTTGGGGAGCAGTCACTGGATGTGCACCACTGCCCGGGGCATACGCCGGGGCATGTGGTTTTTGTGCATACGGAAGCGCGTATGGCATTTGTCGGAGATGTGCTATTTCAAGGTAGTATCGGGCGAAGTGATTTTCCGCGCGGTGACCATCAGCAGTTATTGGATTCGATCAACAATAAGCTGTTCCCTTTGGGGGACGATATAGAGTTTGTGCCGGGTCATGGCCCTATCTCTACCTTTGGAGAGGAGCGGCGCTCCAATCCGTTTATCAATTGATCCCTAAAATTCTCCTCGAATTTAGACCGAATAACCATCAGCTATGGTTTCCACCGAGAGTGAAGTTTATACTTACGAATATGAACACAAAAAACTTTGTATGGATGGTGCCGGTGCTGATTGCATTGGTGGGGTGTGGTCAGTCGGGCGAACTCTATCTGCCGGATAACCTCAAGGCAGAACAGTTAGAGCAGCAGGCAAATCAGGCATCTACCGAAGCGCGGGCAGAGCAGTTGCGCAGTGAGGCAAGCGTCTTACGTCAACGCCACCAGCAGGAGCAAGAGCTGCGTGCGCAGCTGGCCCAGCAAGAGGCGAGTGAGCAGACGTTGAGGGCAGCAGGCAAAACGGAAGCCGCCGATGAGGCGCTGAAACAGGTCAATCGCATCCGTTACGATCTGGGTCAGCTGATCCTGCAGCAGCAAACCAAGTAACCCAAGGAAGTCCAAATTCATGTATCCCTATATCGAAAGAAATGGGGGCTCCCTCTATGTGGAGTCCCTCTCCCTGCACTCATTGGCAAAGCAGTACGGAACCCCGCTGTTTGTCTACTCCGAAAATGCGATTCGCGACCAGTGGAGTGCCTATGAGGCCGGTTTTAGTGGGCAAGATCACCTGATCTGTTTTGCGGTTAAGGCCAACTCCAATCTGGCGGTACTGGCGCTATTGGCAAAGCTGGGGGCTGGTTTTGATATTGTCTCTGTGGGTGAGCTGGAGCGTGTACTGAAGGCGGGCGGTGATGCGGGCAAGGTGGTCTTCTCTGGTGTTGGCAAGCGCCCAGATGAGATTCGCCGCGCTCTTGAGGTGGGTATTCGCTGCTTCAATATTGAATCTGAGGCAGAGCTGCAGCGGGTCAATGAGGTGGCAGCAGAGGTAGGGGTAAAGGCCCCCGTCTCTCTGCGTGTCAACCCTGATGTGGATGCGGGTACACACCCCTATATCTCGACGGGGCTGCGCTCGAATAAGTTTGGTGTCACCATCGATGAGGCGTTGCGGGTCTATAAAGAGGCGGCACTGCTCCCTCATCTGGATGTCGTCGGTATTGATTGTCATATCGGTTCACAGCTGACGGAGCTGACCCCCTTTGAAGATGCATTGGATCGCGTACTACTGTTGGTTGATCAGCTGGCCGAGGCGGGGATCAACCTGCACCACATCGATGTCGGTGGTGGCTTGGGGATTGATTACCAAGATGACAACCCACCCACGCCACAAGCCTATGTGCAGGCGGTCACCGCCAAGTTAGAGGGGCGCTCTCTTGAGATTATTATGGAGCCAGGGCGGGCGATGGTCGGCAATGCTGGAGTGATGTTGACCACCGTGGAGTTTCTGAAGCAGGGAGAAGAGAAGAACTTCTGTATTGTTGATGGGGCGATGAATGACCTGATTCGCCCGGCGCTCTACAGTGCCTGGCAGAATATTGTACCGGTAGAGATGCGTAGTGAGGGTGATTCGACCACCTATGATGTGGTCGGGCCGATCTGTGAGACGGGAGACTTTCTGGGTAAGGAGCGAGCGTTGAATGTGCAGTCGGGTGACTGTCTCGCGGTACTCTCTTCTGGAGCCTACGGCTTTGTGATGAGCTCCACTTACAACTCTCGTCCTCGTGCGGCAGAGGTGATGGTGCGCGGTGACCAGCAGTGGCTGGTCCGTGAACGCGAAACCATCGAGTCCCTCTATGCGGGCGAGAAGATCCCAGAATAAGTGGATATGAGTAAAGCGA
>Ga0233449_1002608_pt1 | contig 14092 bp, 9 predicted proteins | sample SI_124_October20_FD_183012 | JGI IMG/M metagenome (GOLD analysis project Ga0233449, IMG submission 183012) | Seawater microbial communities from Saanich Inlet, British Columbia, Canada - SI_124_October2016_200_MG | ecosystem: Environmental > Aquatic > Marine > Inlet | place: Canada: British... | reverse complement strand
CTCACACCGACAAGCCGCTCATCTACAAGATTTCCGGCACCTGGGGCAACCATGAGGGCTCCATGCTGCTATGGGTCGTGATCCTCAGTATCTTCGGGTGTGCGGTGGCGCTGTTCGGATCGAACCTGCCGCCTGCGTTGCGCGCGCGTGTGTTGGCTGTGCAGTCTTTTATAGCGGTCGGGTTCTATTTGTTTTTGTTGCTTACCTCCAATCCGTTTGCCCGGCTGGTTCCACCACCGGTTAACGGACAAGGCCTGAACCCGTTGTTGCAGGACTTCGGTCTCGCGATCCATCCGCCCATGCTGTATCTGGGCTATGTGGGATTCTCCATGGCGTTTTCATTTGCTATCGCTGCGCTGATCGAAGGGCGCGTAGACGCCGCATGGGGACGTTGGGTCCGGCCATGGACACTGGCGGCATGGGGTTTCCTGACCGGTGGTATCACGCTTGGATCATGGTGGGCGTATTACGAGCTGGGTTGGGGCGGCTGGTGGTTCTGGGACCCGGTTGAGAACGCTTCGTTCATGCCGTGGCTGGCGGGCACAGCATTGCTGCATTCGGCCATCATGGTTGAGAAACGCGACACTATGAAAGGCTGGACCGTGTTTCTGGCCATTGTCACGTTTTCGCTCAGCCTGCTTGGCACCTTCCTGGTGCGTTCCGGCGTGTTGACCAGTGTCCACGCCTTTGCCACGGACCCGGCCCGTGGTGTGTTCATTCTGATACTGCTGATCATTGTTATCGGCGGCTCATTCGCGCTGTTTGCATGGCGCGGGCCGACGATCCGAAATACCGGCGTGTTTCAACCGATCTCACGCGAAGGCGGTCTATTGTTGAACAACGTGGTGCTGACCACGGCCACGGCGGCTGTTTTGTTAGGCACACTCTACCCATTATTTCTGGATGCCGTTAATGGCAGCAAGGTTTCTGTCGGCGCCCCCTTCTTTGAGGCCGTCTTCATCCCCATCATCATCCCCATGATTGTTGCCATGGCCATTGGGCCCTTGCTGGGCTGGAAACGGGCTGACATTCAGGTAGCCATGAAACGCTTAAGGTTGGCGTTCGTTCTGGCTGGTTTGGTGGCGGTTGCCACATGGTCGATTATGACAGATGGCCCGTTCATGGGCGTTCTGGGACTGGCGCTTGCCACATGGGTCGGGATGGGCGCATTGGTGGAACTGGCAGAAAGGATACGGCTGTTCCGTGATCCCGTTGCAGCTTCCCTTTCACGGTTGATCCGCACACCACGATCAAGCTGGGGCATGACGCTGGGCCATTTGGGTCTGGCTGTGGCTATTGCGGGTATGACCGGGGCCGGATCATGGAAGGTTGAATCCATTCAAACCATGTCGCCGGGTGAAACGGTTAAAGTAGGTGGGTATGAATACACATTCACAGGGGCGCAAGAGGGCCAGGGCCCCAACTATTCCTTCACCCGCGCCACGTTCGAGGTTACCCGAAATGGCGAGCCCGTCATAACCATGCACCCTGAAAACCGGCGTTACCCTGTGCGGTCCATGCCCACCACAGAAGCCGCTATCCATTCGTTGTTTCTGGGCGACCTGTATGCGGTTGTGGGTGATGCAGATGGATCCGATGGTAGTTACGTGACCCGGTTGTACTGGAATCCACTGGTGGCGTGGATGTGGATTGGCGCCATCATTATGGTTGCGGGTGCCGGTATCTCGCTCACCGACAGACGCTTTCGTGTTGGTGTACCGCAGCGCCGCAAGGCATTTGCGACGACGACGGCGGCGGAGACCTGATCAATGATGGCGCGACGTCTTCTGTTTATTATACCCGGCGTAGTGTTTTGCATTCTGGCCATATACTTCGCCGTGGGCCTGACCAAAGACCCGAGCCAGTTGCCTTCGGTGTTAATCAATACACCGGTCGAGATTTTTCAACTGCCGCCCATCAAGGGGCGTGACACCCATGGTCTCGCCAGCACGGACTTTGTTGGCGAAGTCGCCTTGCTGAACGTGTTCGGGTCGTGGTGCATATCCTGCAAGATCGAACACCCTTTTCTGATGTCACTGAAACAGACTGGGGATGTGCCGCTACACGGCATTGACTGGCGTGAACCTGACCCGGATGCAGGCCCCGATTGGTTGAAGCGCGAAGGCGATCCTTACACATTGGTGGGCGATGACCCGGACAGCAAAGGGGCTATTGCATTCGGTGTGACCGGTGCACCGGAAACTTTTGTGGTCGATAAGAAGGGCATTATTCGTTACAAGCACGTGGGACCGATGAGCCCCGAAGTTTGGAAGAATGTTATCTATCCCCTTGTCTTGAGTCTGCGTGCCCAATGAAAATAATCCTGACTCTATTGATATCGGTATGGATGGCGTTACCCGCCTCGGCGGTTGAACCCAGTGAGGTGCTGGCTGATCCGGCGCTGGAAGCGCGTGCCCGTGAGATCAGCGCGGACTTGCGCTGCCTCGTCTGTCAAAACCAGTCCATTGACGATTCTGATGCGCAATTGGCGAAAGATCTGCGGCTTTTGGTCCGTGAGCGTCTGGTTCAGGGCGAGACCGATGCACAGGTCAAGGAATACATCGTCAGCCGGTATGGTGAGTTTGTTCTATTGACCCCGCCTTTTAACAGCTCCACCTACGTGTTGTGGTATGGCCCACCCGTCTTTGCATTTATGGGGCTGATCGCTCTATTCATTTTTTCCGGCGCAACCGCAGGTCACCTGCCCAGGTGCAGGCCCAGGCACAGACACAGGCCCAGGGGTTGAGCGCGGCAGAACAGCGTCGCCTGGAAGCCCTGCTGGATCACGAAGAGGTTGAGAAATGACTCTCTGGATTTTGGTAGGCGGGATGATCTGCATTGTTGTTGGTGCGTTAGTGCTTCCATCGTTGATGCCCCGCACGCGGGTTTCGGCTGTGCGTGATGAATTCGATCTGGCTGTTTACAAAGATCAGTTGAACGAAGTGGACCGGGATGTGGAACGGGGCCACGTCAGCGCCGATGAAGCCGATACCGTTCGACTGGAAATCCAGCGTCGGATACTGGCCGTGGCGGATGATATCGATGCCGAAAGTGTCCGCGCTGCAACGCGTAGCCCCCTTCTTGTTGTTATGTCTTTGATGATCCCTGTTCTCAGTATCTTATTTTACATGCAATTGGGATCGCCCCATGCCCCTGATTTTCCGTATGCGGCGCGGGGTGATCTTTCCGCTGTTACCCAGGGACCGAGTGCCGTCGATGTGGAAAATATGTTGGCCGGATTGGAAGAGCGGTTGGCTGAAAACCCGGATGATCCGGAGGGCTGGGCTATGCTCGGGCGCTCGTATCAAGTGCTGGAACGGTTCGACCAGTCTGCGACTGCGTTTCAGAGGCTCTATGAGTTGACCGGCGATATCCGCGCGCAAAGTGAATACGCCGAGGCCCTGATTCTGGCAAATGACTCCGTGGTTAATGATGAGATCATTGGCATCCTCGAACAAATCCTGCGTGAAGCGCCACTTGATCCCAAGGCTCGCTTTTACTTTGGCATCGGTGTTGCCCAGCAAGGTGATTTGGCTGAGGCCGTGCAAATCTGGACGGATTTGATCCATTTGTCACCCGGCGATGCATCGTGGTTGCCGACGGTTCAGCGCCAAATCGATGATGCGGCCAAGACGGCGGGTGTTGATCTCAGCCTTGTTACGCCTAGCCCGGAAGCACAGCAATTGGCCACGGCGGCTGGTATCGAACAAACGGCACCAAGTGGCCCAAGTGCAGAAGACATGGAAAATGCTGCATCCATGAGTGCGGATGAGCAGATGGAGATGATCCGATCCATGGTGCAAAGGTTGGCGGACCGGTTGGCCGAAAACCCGGAAGACCCCGAAGGCTGGATGCGCCTGATACAAGCCTATGAAGTTTTGGGTGAAACCGATCTAGCCGAACAAACCCGCGCTGCGGCCGCACCCTACCTGCCTTAAAGCTTGCGCAATCGCGGCACAGCGATGGCGGCGATGATACCAACGGCGATGAGCGCCAAGCCATTTACCATTAAGGCAGTATCCACGCCAAACGCCTCGGCAATGGCCCCCATTTCCAGGTGGCCCACAGGGGCCCAGCCAATGGCGAACAACCAGATGCCCATGGCGCGGCCCCTTAAGTGATCGGGTACGCTGAGTTGCATCATGCTTTGTGTCAGCACATCGGATGCAGACGCCACACCGGCAACGAGAACAAGGATGACAAGCGCCCATATAAACTGGTCGGCGGTTGAGAACAGCACCAAGGCGGCACCAAAGGCGACAATCACCGACAGGAAGATGGCACCGCGCCTGTCTTGACCAACAAATGTGGTTAGGATCAACGCGGCTATAATGCCGCCAATGGCGCGGGCGGCATGCATCTGTCCGAGGCCTTCTGCACCCACGTCAAATTGGTCTGTGGCCAGTTCAGGCAGCACGGTGGTGAAGGAGAAACCGAACATCTCGACCACGCCGGTGATGATGATTAACATGAACAAGACCGTGTTGGTGCGCATTTCGCTAAAGCATTCCTTCAGATTGTGAAGGATGGGAACGTGCTCCAGGGTCTTCCGTTGACCCGCTGATCGCAACCGTTTGAGCAGAATGTACGCCACCACACTCGACACGGCGAGGCTGAGGATGGCGATTGGTGCGCCGTACAGATGGACAATGGTTCCGGCTAACAGGGAGCCAACGAGTTGCCCCACGCGTGTACTCAGGTTGAGCAAGCTAAGACCCGCCACCACATTTTGGCCACCAACCAGATCGTAGGTGTAGCTCATCTTCGCGGCATAGGCTGAATCACGGATGCTGGCGGAGACCACAGCAAACGTGATCACAAGCCACAGCGTACCAGGTGATAATGCGGTGAGAGCAGCAAATATGATCAGATTGATGAAAACGGCCAGTTCAACCCGCCTGATCAGTACCCGGCGATCCATCCAGTCCGCCATGACTCCCGATACAAGCCCAAACACCAGCATGGGTAAGTAGTAAAGCGCCAGAGCGATACCCACCCATACGGATGAATTTGTAATTTCATAAATCAGGATGCCGATGATGACTTGCTCACCGCTCATGCCCATCCTGCTGAAGATCGAGCTACTGCACAGTGTAACAAAATCGCGATGGCGTAAATAGGGATTGCCCAGTACATGACCGATAACCGGCAGGCTTCCCAACCGGCTGGTGCGCGCTACAGGGTCGCTGCTCGGGTCATCGCCTTGCGTTGTCATGCATCCTGTCTACAGGCCAAGCCATTCGTTTCGGTACTGGTTAATTTCTGCACTGTTTAACCGGGCGGCCCGATTGGTGGGCGGCAGGGCTTCGTCGCGGAAAAATGCCGGCAGTTCGTCATCTTCATCCGTAAACCCGGCGGCCTTGTTGAACAGGTGTTCCATTTTCAAGGTCTCAACCGCGATCCTTTTCAGAAAATCATAATCAAGCTCGGTGTTGTGGGCATCATTGATGGCGTCAATGATCAGCTCGTGATGGGTGTCCGTTACCGTGCGGCCAAACAGGCATAATCCTGTTGAATCGGCGATGGCGCTATTGATCTGTACCTGAAAACTCTGTTCAGCCAGCTCCTTCACCGATTTATCCTTGCAATCAAACCCCGGCAGATTGCCGGTGGTGTGATCGGCACCCTGCGCCGTCAACATCATGGACACACCGGTTACTTCGATCACGCGCGGATCATACGCACTGAGCGCCTGTTTTTTGATAACAGGCAGGCGTTTGATGCCAAAGTGCTCGCCCACGCGGGCGGTGCCCTGGGCCAGCAATTTTCCGCGTTCGTTACCGGCTGCGATATCCTCAATGGCCTGAACCATGAACTCGTAATCGCCGAATTCCGCTTGGCCATCATCCATCAGAATGCCCAGTGTGGCACCCAGCTCAATGGTATCAATGCCAAGATCATTGGCCATGGCATTCAGGCGGGCAACCTGGTCCGGGTCTTTCAGACCACAGTTCGATCCTAATAGGCAAATGGTTTCATATTCCAACGGCGAGGTGATCTCCTCACCATCTTCACCCATATAAACGTTGCTGCATTTGATCAGGCAGCCGGGCATGCAGGCGTGCGATGTGGTGCCGCCACGGGCGGTGTTGCGCTCGAAAATATGATCACCACCCAGCATCAGAACTTCATCGTCGCTTTCGGTCAGGCGTCCGGCGCTGAAATTTCGCACAGGCAGCCCGCCAATGTGATTGGTGAGATCGGCCACCATGGCGGTGCCGAGTTTGCTCATGCTTTGAACAGCAACCTGTTCGCCAAGTTCCTTACCATACGTCTTGATGGACCCCATGACCTTGCGAAGATCATGCATGGGGGGCATCTTGAACTTCTCAACAACGATGGCTTTGACCTTTTTGGTGCCCATAACGGCACCCACACCACCACGCGCGGCCAAGCGCGTGGGGCGGTTGTCTGTGTCACTGAATGAAATGCCAGCCAATAGGCCGCCGTATTCGCCCACCGGGCCGCACAGGGACAGGCTGATTTTCTTGCCATACTTCTCGTGCAGCATTTTCGCGGCTTCGATGTTGCCTTTGCCCATATAAGGGGCCGCATCGTCAAAGCGAATGACATTGTCCTTGCCGATAAAGATCACGGTCCAGTCATCGGATGCACCGTGCAGAGTCAGGCCAGCAATTTCCAGATTGCCCATGGCAACGGCAAAGGTACCGCCTACGTTGGCTTCTTTAATGCCACCGGTTAGCGGGCTTTTGCATCCAACGCTCAAACGATTGGCATTGGAGAAATTGGTGCCGGCAAAAGGGCCCGCCGAGAAAATCAACGGGTTGTCTGCGGACCACGGATCAACCGTTGCTACGCCGCTTTCCAGCAAGGTCCTGGCAATCAGGTAGCGGCCTGCTTCGGCAATGATTTCGCCGTGCAATTCATCGGTTTTAACCGAATGATCACCTAGATTGAAATGAAGGTACTTGCGCATGTTGGATGCCTTGATTACGGGGTCTGAAAGGTGCGGCAGACCTACACCAATTCATGGCGTTCAACAAGATAGATAAAGGCTTGGGGTTACGTGCTATCCGCCCTTTATGATCGCATCAGCAAGTTTTTCAGCGATCATAATAACAGGCGCGTTGAGATTTGCCGTCACATTGTGCGGCATGATAGATGCATCGATCACACGCAGTCCTTCGGTTTCGTGAACCTGACCATTAGTATCGGTCACGGAATCCTCGCCCGTTCCCATCCGACAGGTGGAGCAGGGATGGAACTCGGTGGTGGCGTTAGCGCGCAGCCACGCGTAAATGTCTTCATCAGTTTGCACGTCTGGTCCGGGCGCAAGTTCCACATCCCGTAATCCGTCAAAGGCGGGCTGGGCGGCCATTTCGCGGGTTCGCTTCAGGCCCTCGATCATGGCGCGGCGGTCGGATTCAGCTTCAAAAAAATTGTACTGAATTGACGGCGCTTGTTTCGGGTCGGCAGATTTCAATTTCACCCGGCCTCGGCTTTCCGGCCGCATCAATCCCATGGAGAACATGAACCCGTCGTCAAAGTTCGGGTTCGGGTCACCCAGATCGGCGGTGATGGGATAGAATTCGTGTTGAATGTTGGCGTAATCCACATCGTCGGAGCTTTTGAAGAAACAACCGGCCTCACACATGGTGGATGCACCAATACCGGACTTGAACAGAAACCATTCAAGACCAACACGGTACTTTCCAAGACCTCTGAATTTGTGAGACATGGATACGCCGCTTGGGGTCGCATAGGAAATAGGAACGATCTGATGGTTTTCCAAATTTCGACCCACGGCGGGCACGTGGGCGGTGGTGGCGATATCGTGTTCCGACAAGTGGGCCGTGTCGCCAACACCGGACAACAATAAAAGCTGCGGCGTGCTAATGGTGCCACCACACAAAATGACTTCCCGTTCAGCATTGAGTTCAACAGTTTCGCCCTGTCTCTCCGCAATAATGCCCACTGCGCGGCTCCCCTCGAACCGAACCTTGTGGGTCAAGGTGCGGGTCATCACGGTCAGATTGGCACGCCCCATGACGGGGCGCAGATAGGCGCGTGAGGTGCTGCACCGCTTGCCGCCATGCGTAAAGGCCTGGGCCACGTGAAAGCCTTCATGATGTTTGCCGTTCTGATCTGGCGTGAAGGCGTAACCAGCCTGCGCACCAGCGGTCAGGAAGGCCTTATACAAGGGGTGCGTCGCTTTGCAGGTTTCGATGACTTGCGGACCGTTCGTGCCACGCCATTCACTGGTAGGTTTATCCGATGTTTCCATTTTTTTGAAATAGGGCAGGCAATTATCATACGACCAATCGGGCAGTCCCTCGGCGGCCCAGCTATCGTAATCTCTTGGGTTGCCGCGATTGGCGACCATGCCGTTAATAGAAGACGAGCCCCCCAGAACCCGGCCGCGGTGCTCCAGAATCTGTCGCCCATCACAATGGGGTTCAGGATCACCCAGAAACCCCCAGTCAAAGCGTGAATCGCGGGCGGCAAGCGCGGCTGCCGCTGGCATTTCGATTAACAGGCTTCGGTCATTGTCCCCCCCGGCTTCAACCAGTAGCACGCTGATTGACGAATCCTCAGACAATCGGTTGGCGAGAACACACCCGGCCGAGCCGGCACCAATAATGATGTAATCAAAACGCTTATTCTGGGACATCTGTCACCTCTTTGTGGATATTATTCTGATGTGAGGGTATGCCATTTATTTGGGTTTAGCACCGATTTTCGACCAACATTATCAATGTAATTAAACCGTACGCCGGGCCGGTCTTGACTAAGAAATTGAGTGTGACAACCTTAGGTGAAACATCGTTGGTATAAGGGCTTTTAATAAATGACATCTCAGTTTTCTGATCTGCAATCCATTGTCACCAACGGCCTTTGCACCGGGTGCGGACTTTGTGAAAGCGTCATTGGCAACGATCAGGTCGAAATGAAATTGACGTCGGCCAGCCGCATGCGCCCCCATGAAATCCAACCCCTTGATGACAATGACATGGAAAAAATTCGTGCCATATGTCCGGGTATCGCCTTAACCGGTCCTGATAAGAGCCAGGTGGAGGATGCAGGCGTCATGCATGACGTGTGGGGGCCAATTCGCACCATGCACCGGGGATGGTCGACGGATGAAGATATCCGCTTTCGATCGGCCGCCGGGGGTGCCATGACGGCCCTCGGCTGTTATCTGCTTGAGACAGGTCGTGTTGATGCCATTGTTCATGTGCGGGCCTCCGTGGACCGACCCATGGAAACCGATGCCATTGTCAGCACCACACCCGAAGAAGTGTGTTCCGGTTCTCAATCACGCTACGGTCCGGCGGCGCCACTGGTGAACGTTAACCGGTTGCTTGATCAGGGCCTCCGCATGGCTGTCCTTGCCAAGCCCTGTGATGTGGCAGCAATCAGAAGGCTGGAGGCGGTTGATAGCCGGGTAGAGCAGCAAATTCCTTATCTGATCACCATATTTTGTGGTGGCGTGCCCAGCGTCACAATGGTCGAAGACATCATCAAATACCATGGTGTATCGCCGGAAGAAGTATCGACCTTTCGGTTCCGCGGGAATGGCTGGCCGGGGTTCACACATGTTGAAACCCACGATGGTCGAGAATTCGATCTGACCTATGAACGAGCCTGGCTCAGCGACGATGTGCCATGGAAATATGACAATCAATTCCGATGTAAAATTTGCCCGGACGCCATTGGCGAGTTGGCTGATATAAGCTGCCCTGATTCCTGGGTCATGGTTGATGGCAAGCCCATATATGATGAAGCGCCCGGTGCGAACCTGTTCATCGCGCGGACCAAGCGCGGGCAGGAGCTTGTTGCAGCAGCGGCAGAAGACGGTGCCATTCATCTGGATCCGTTTACGATTGATGAACTGAATCTCCAGCAGGCCGACCATTTGGCGCGCCGAACGGATAACCCGGCGCGCCTGCAAGCTATGGCGATGGAGGGGGTGCCAGAACCTGATTTTCAGAATTTTCGCTCAGATGAAATGACTCACCTGGCCGGAACAGAACGCCATGAGGCCACCATAAGGGGAACGCGAAAACGTATTCAGGGCGCAGATCATCGAGAACCTTCCGAATAACATTTCATATTTATGTGCTACGTTTACAAAAATGCAGGATCACCGAGGAGTTTTTATATGAATCCGCCTGACTCAGCCGCAATCAAGGGCGAAGCAGAAGCCGTCGTTGCACCGTTGACCTATACGCTGAAGCTGCCAGAGAAGCTGGTTTATGATATTACGGAGATGGGTGATGACGAAGATCTTCCTGAGTACCACAAGTGGTATAATAAACAGGAAGTGGTTATTGAAAATACCCGACCCCGGGTGTCCGACCTGTCGCTCGACCGTGAAGGCTTTATTTTACGTCACGCTGAAACCAGCGTCGGTAATTTTTATGACGAAACGGAGGTACGCAATACTTATGATGCTGAGATCGAGGCGCTGGTTAAAGAGTCGACTGGCGCAAACAAGGTTCTGGTTTTTGATCATACCATTCGTGTTGAATCAGATGACCTGCGCCGAAAACGACACGTTCGTGAAACGGTGGATTTGGTTCACAACGATTATACCGTGGATTCAGGGCCTCAGCGGGTTCGCGACCTGCTGTCAGAATCAGACGTGGGCGAGCATCTCAACACCCGGTTTGCCATCTACAATGTATGGCGTCCCATTGTTGGACCAGTCCTGTCTTCGCCGTTGGCCATGTGTGACGCCCAGAGTGTTAAAACTGAGGATTGGGTCGCTTGCGATCTGGACTATGGCGATCGTCGTGGTGAGATCTATAATGTTGCGTACAACGCCGACCATCGCTGGTGCTATTTCCCTGAAATGACAACCGACGAGATATTGTTATTCAAGAATTATGATTCCATCGAGGACGGGCGTGCGCGGTTCACGCCGCATACGGCTTTTGTCGATCCTACAACGCCAGACGACACCCCGTCGCGGGAAAGCATCGAAACCAGAGTCCTTGCCTGGTTTACAGCCTAAAGCAGAACATGGACCCAAGTTTTAAACCCGAGTATCGGTGTGTATGGACTCAGATCAGCAGCGGCCTCTAAAGTTGCTGATAATCGGAAAAAGTGAACAAATGAAACGGCCTTCAGTGCGATTGACTTTATTGGCGGCTACGCTCTTAGCAGCAATTTTTGCCGGGGACCTCGTCCTGCCGTTGGGTGTCGCCGGTGGGGTGCCTTATGTTGCCGTTGTTCTCCTGGGTTGGTGGTTTCCGAAACCTGTTCACATCATCATCCTGGCGGCAATATCCACGGTATTAATTCTGGCCGGGTATGTTTATTCCCCAGAGGGTGTCAGCACTTGGATCGTAGTAATCAACCGTGTTCTAGCCATGTTTGCCGTCTGGGTTCCGGCGTTGCTTCTTGTCATGGTAAAAAAAACCGAGAGCAGTATCCAGAAGATAAACGAAGATTTGGAACAACGGGTGGAGGATCGAACCAAAGAACTGCTGAAAAGCGAGACTCTATTTCGCGCTATGGTCGATCACTCGCCCGCCAAAATTCATATCAAGGATTTGGGTGGGCGTTACACCCTCATCAACAAAGTGGCCGAGAAACTGGCCGGTTTCGCCGAGGAAGAAGGCCTGGGGAAAACCTCCCATGAAATGTTTGGAAAGGACGCAGCCAATGGGTATGTTGCGCATGATCAGAACGTTTTAAAATCTGGCCAAGCCCTCGAGGAGGAGGAGGTGTTTACACTTGAGGATGGTGACCACACCTTCGCCACGACCAAGTTCCCCATTTTTGATGGGGGGGATATCGTTGCTATTGGCGCCATCGGAACGGACGTAACAAGCAGAAGGCTGGCAGAAGCGTCACTACAACAGTCAGAGCTTTATCACAGACTGGCCATGGATCAAGCCAACGTTGCATTCTGGCGGTGGTCGTTTGACGAAGAAAAAGTTGTCAGTTGGTCAGATAACTACCAGGAAATAGGAGTCTTCCAGGCGGACGTTCCAGAAAGTTATGAGGAAATGCTGGAGTTCGTTCATAAGGATGACCGAGATCGAGTAATGCAGACTTATCTTGATGCTGATGTCGATGCCTGTGGATACGATATGGAGTACAGGATTGTTGGGCCAGCTGGTCAGATCAGACACCTCCACGAGCATGCCGATGTGGAATACGATGCACAAGGCAACGCGGCCTTTCACGTGGGTATTATTCAGGACATTACAGATCGCAAACAGATTGAAGAAACATTGCGTATTAGCGAAAAACGCCTGGAAGCGGCTCAACGCAACGCCCATCTTGGAAACTGGCAGCACGATGTCGTTGCTGACACCCTTTGGTGGTCAGATGAAGTTTACCGTATATTTGGCGTTGGCCCTGAGACGTTCAAAACATCAAGTGAGGCCTTCCACTCGTTCGTTCACCCGGATGATAGAGAGCTTGTCGTGTCAGCGGTTACAAACTCACAGGAAACAAATACGCCGTACAGTGTAGACCACCGTATTGTTATTCCATCTGGTGAAGTGCGCTGGGTTCATGAGCAGGGCGAGACCACTTACGGGGAATCGGGAGAGCCGATCCTGATGGATGGTATCGTTCTCGACATAACTGAACAAAAGAAAGTTGAACAAGAGGCGGTAAAAGCGAACCTTGCCAAATCTGATTTTCTGGCGGCCATGAGCCATGACCTGCGAACCCCGCTGAATGCCATCCTCGGGTTTTCAGAATTTATTCAACTGCAATATCTAGGCCCAATTGATAATGAAAAATACCAGGGCTATATCGAGGATATTCACACCAGTGGCAGGCTCTTGCTATCGTTGGTCGATGACATTCTGGACTTATCGACCATTGAAGCTGGCAAGCGACAACTAGATAAAGAAAACCTGCCAGTCGTGAATGTTTTCGCGGAATGCAAGACGGTGTTGGGTGGACGAGCGGAGTCGCTGAATGTGGGCCTGATTGCAAAGGTGCCAACGGACATTGAACCCCTCTATGCTGACAAGCGAGCGATCACCCAAAGTTTTCACAACCTGATCGCAAACTCTTTAAAATTCACGCCGCCGGGTGGCAGTATCACATTCGTGGCGTCAACGACGAATGGGTTTCACAAAATAGAGATCATCGACACCGGCACCGGCATCCCGGCAGACAGGATCGCGACTCTTACTGAACCGTTCGTTAAGGTTGAGACCGACCCTCACAAATCACGGGAAGGCACTGGCCTTGGGTTGGCGATTGTAAAGATGCTCGTGGACCTTCATGGTGGTGAGCTGGAAATTATAAGCCAAATTGGTGAAGGAACGAGCGTGATCGTTTTGTTGCCGAGCAAGGTGCTCTGAACGTAACCTGCCATATCCAACATTCCTGTTGTTCGAGCCACAGGAATTTCATTTAATAAAATTGCAAACCATCTAACTTTTTAGGGAGACGGCGATGAGCTATCCGAACTGGGATCAGGTTAAAAAAGACTCATTTGGTGGTGCCATTATGCGTGATCCAGATCTGCCCATGATTGATGACGAGACTCCGACCTTTCTGGGCCGGCCATTGGCAAAATCTGTAAAGGACCTGGAAGGTGCGGACATTGTCATTATTGGCTCAGCCTATGTAGCCGCTACGGAAGAATATGCGGGTGTTCCCGTGGCTGATTGGGCCGCCGCCGCCAAGCGTGTGCGCCAGCAATCCTGCCGCTACCGATCCGGTTATATTCAGGACTTTGATATCGATGTGTTCGAACACCTGAACGTCGTTGATTACGGCGACGCACCGGTTCCCGAAAGTTGTCAGCACGAACAAACCGCAGAAAGCATCCTGGAAGCACAGGCAAACGTGGAGGCCATGGTCAATGATGCGCTGTCCGTCGGTGCTATTCCCATTGTTATCGGACAGAATTCGCCATGTTCCTCGTTCGCGATCGCCAAATCCATCTCCGAAGCAACCGATGGCAATGTTGGCCAGATCAGCCTTGATACGCATTGGGACTCAGGCCACCTTGATGCCCTAACAGAAGATCCGCGAATTGCTGGCAGTGGCTCTTGGAAATACAAGGCCTATGAGTTTTTGGAAAATTTCCATTATAGGAACCTTGTGGAAATTGGTGAGCGCGGGATGCTGGAATACAAGGACAACATCC
>Ga0233449_1002588_pt1 | contig 14168 bp, 12 predicted proteins | sample SI_124_October20_FD_183012 | JGI IMG/M metagenome (GOLD analysis project Ga0233449, IMG submission 183012) | Seawater microbial communities from Saanich Inlet, British Columbia, Canada - SI_124_October2016_200_MG | ecosystem: Environmental > Aquatic > Marine > Inlet | place: Canada: British... | reverse complement strand
TGGCCACTGCGCTAGGGCTAGTTCTACTTCGACTCTTCCGTTATCCGCTTTGGCCGATCGTTGCGGCTCTTGTTGCTGGAGTTGGCGTCACAGCTGTCAGCTACCAGTTCGGACACGACATCGGAAACGGAACGGCAGAATTCGTCGGAGTCCCCGTCGGAATCATCGCAGCAACAGCAATGTCGGGAGCGTTCGCCGCAACCGGAATTGCCTTCTCAGTAGTCCGCTACCGAGAGCCATTCGCAGCACTCGGATTCGTCAAAACAAACGGCATTAAGCCTTACCTGTTCGCAGTAGCGATGTGGCTCGTCGGTCTCAGCATCCTGATGTTCTGGGTTCAGGCACTCTACTGGTTCGGTGTCGATTCGTTAGCACCGCCCGACACCGCACAAAAAGCCCTGGATGAAGCCGGTGGAAGCATCGTTGTAACCATCGTGCTCGTCGGCATACTCGGACCTATCGCCGAAGAAATATTCTTCCGCGGATACGTTCTACCCGGGCTAGTAAGAAAATTCGGTATCGGCTGGGCGTTACTGCTATCGTCAGTGATGTTCGGGCTATTCCACATCGACCTCGGTGCAATCGTGCCGACTTTTGCATTGGGATTGGCTCTCGGCTGGGTGTACCTTAAAACGGGTTCGATTTGGCCAGCGATGTTCGCCCACGGGCTGCACAATACTGTTGCAGTTCTCGTTGCGAAATATCTGACAACAGCCTAAACCGCCTGCCAAGCAAAATAATCACTACTTGGCATCTTCGAAAATAAAGGAATCATCAAGCCACATGGCAACCGACAGAATTCGAGCAGCATTCGAAAACGCAAAGTCCGAAGGACGAATTGCGCTGGTGCCATACGTCACAGTTGGATTCCCGGAACTTGGACTAACGACCGACATTGTTCGTTCTCTTGTCGATAACGGAGCCGACGTCATCGAGCTAGGAGTTCCATTCAGCGACCCTCTCGGAGATGGCCCCACGATTCAGGCTTCAGGTCATCGAGCGCTCCAGAACGGCGTCACTCCCGAGACCTGCATCGAAACAGTCAAAGATATTCGAGCAGCCGGTATCGATGTCCCGCTCATATTCATGGGTTACTACAACACCATCCTCAACATGGGCATCGATGAATTCTGCAACGCGGTTGCCGATGCTGGCCTCGATGGCATCATCGCCGCTGATCTACCAGCTGCCGAAGCAGGACCATTACAAGACGCCTGCGACCGCACAGGTCTTGCGCTTGTTCCGCTAATCGCAATCACTTCTACTGATGACGCTATTGAATACGCGTGCAAGCGAGCCAAAGGCTTCGTCTACTGCATATCTGTATTGGGCGTGACTGGCGCTCGAACAACGATGTCGACACGGGTCGAAGGTCTTGCTACGAACGTTCGGAAATTCACCGATCTGCCAATCGCAATCGGATTCGGAATCTCCACCCCAGAACACGTCGCCGAAGTCGCCAAATTCTCCGATGGAGCCGTAGTCGGTAGTCAGGTCATCAACACCCTTGCCGATGGCGATCCAGAAGAAGCAGCCGAACGAGTTGGTGCGTATATCAAGTCGCTCACCCCCGGCACGCCACGAAAAGTCGTGGCAAACTAGGTCGCCATAGCTTCCGGTCGAATAATCATTCGCCCACAACTACTCGCATTACGAGGTAAAGATTGGCAACGAAGGTTCGAGGCGTCAAAGGCGCTACAACCACCGACGGTACAACCGCAGAAGACGTTCTTGCGGCTACAGAGCAGCTACTCTCGACTCTGATCGACGCTAACGGTATCGATCAGGACGACGTCGCCGCGGTTCAATTCACCACCAGTCCCGATCTCGTAGCCGAATTCCCGGCCGTTGCAGCACGAGAACGCTTTGGCTGGAACGATGTGCCACTAATGTGTGGCCACGAAATGGCTCGCCCGGGTGCGCTGAGCCAATGCATACGTATACTTATATTCTGGAATACCGACAAAGCTCAGAACGAAATCAGGCACGCATACATCAACGATGCTGCTAAACTTCGCCCCGACCTTTCAACGGCAAGTAACTAAAAGACATGTCCGAACGCAACCCACAGACGAATACATTCTCGAACCGAAGCGATTCTCGCTCGTTCGGTTTCGTCTTCTCGCGTTCCAACTCGTATAGCACTTCCTATTTTGGCTATAGCTATACCGACGGGCTGTTTACCAACGGACGTTCATATCGCAGCTAGACCTGCCTGACCGTCCGCAGCCCCTCTGGATTCACGAAGCTTTCCCTCCCACAGCATGCAACTGTGCCGGTTCGACCGAATGAATCACGATCACTATATTTTTCATTCACTAACTAGTTCTTAGAAACCAAAAACACATCATGTCTACGTCAAACGTCCGAGTCACCGATCTTCAGCCACTGAGCTCACCACGATCGTTCATCGACTCGCAGCCGATCACTCCTGAAATTGCGAAGGTCGTCACCGACGCCCGTTCCGCAATCGAAGATATTGAACAGGGACGAGACGACCGAATGGTCATGCTCGTTGGCCCATGTTCGATTCACGATGAAAAAGCGGGACTCGAATACGCCAAAAAACTCGCTGTTCTCGCTGAGGAAGTAAAAGACAAGATCCTCGTTGTAATGCGGGTCTACTTCGAAAAGCCTCGAACCACTGTCGGCTGGAAAGGTCTGATCAACGACCCTAACCTCGATGGCACGTTCGATATGCCAGCAGGACTAAAGCGCGCACGAGCGTTCCTGCTTGAAGTTCTCGGACTTGGCTTGGCCGCAGGAACCGAGTTCCTCGATCCGTTCACTCCGCAGTACCTTGCCGATCTCATTTCGTGGGGCGCTATCGGCGCTCGCACAACCGAAAGCCAGACTCACCGACAGATGGCGAGCGGACTTTCAATGCCTATTGGATACAAGAACGGAACCGGTGGGAGCCTCCAGATCGCAGTCGATGCGATGATGGCAGCTCGGTCACCACACGCATTTCTCGGCATCGACCTTGATGGTCGAGCTTCCGTGGTCAACACGGCAGGAAACAAGGCACAGCACCTCATCCTTCGTGGTGGAGCATCAGGCCCCAACTACGATGAAGAAACCGTTGCAAAAGCGGGAACTCTTCTCTCGGGTGCAGGTCTGAAGCCAAACGTCGTTATCGACTGTTCGCACGCCAACAGCAATAAAGACCACAACCGTCAGCCAATCGTGTTCCGAGATGCAATTCGACAGCGAACCGCTGGCAACGATGGTGTTATCGGCCTAATGCTGGAAAGCCACCTAAACGAAGGCAACCAGTCGTTGGGCGATCCTGCCGATTTGAAGTACGGTGTCTCCATCACCGATGCATGCATCAACTGGGAGACTACCGAAGAGCTACTTCGTGAGGCTCACTCAAACCTGTAGGAAGTTTTTTCTAGTGGGGCTCGTTTTCATCGAGCAATCGCTTTGAGCCAACGCCGATCATGTCGATAACCGATCTGTTCGCTTCCATAGACCAACTCGAAGGCCCGACGGTCGCAACCATCGGGACCTTCGACGGTGTTCATCTTGGGCATCAGGCACTGCTTAACCGTGTGCAAGATGAAGCAGCGAAACGCGGGGCAAAATCGGTCGCTTTCGTATTCAAAGAACAGCCACGAGCATTCATAAAACCGAGCACACAGGTCACCTACCTGAGCGATTTCGAAACACGTCGAGAAATCCTTACCGACATCGGGATCGACCACGTGATCGAACTTGAATTCAGCTCTGCGATCCAAAAGCTATCGTCCGACGAATTCGTTGGTGCGCTGCGTGAGCGTATAGGGCTTGTTTCGTTGATTCTCGGCCCCGGTGCGATGATCGGTTCCGACCGCTCAGGCGTCGAACAGCTCTCAGCGACAAGCACGCACACCGACATCGATTTCATCGGCGTTCCTGCGATAGTCGTCGATGGCGAAGCCGTTTCAAGCTCCGTCATTAGAATCGCAATAGTCAGCGGAAACTGCGAGCTCGCATCAAAGATGCTGGGTCGAAATTACTCGATCTCTGGCATCGTTGCACACGGCGAAAAGCGCGGTCGAGAAATCGGATTTCCAACGGCAAATATCGAACCCGACTTCGCCGTAACCGTGCCTGACAACGGCATATATGCAACTACAGTCGAAGTCGATGGCGCAACGCACAAAGCTGCAACCAGCATCGGCGTTCGTCCAACATTTGAAACCGATGGAGGTCGCACGATAGAGGCGTTCCTTCTAGACTTCGATGGGGATCTGTATACGAAGCGACTTCGACTTGAGTTTGTAACCAGGCTCAGGGCAGAGGTCGCATTCGATTCAGTCGAACAACTCGTTACTCAAATGAATAAAGACGTCGAGCAAACCCGCCAAATTCTGGCAAGTTCGTAGCTCGACTTCGTACAGATCCCTAAAAACACCGGCAAGCCGGTCAGGACACTCCGATGACGACCAACACAGAATTTCAAAACGTAGCTGAAGACCTCAAATGGCGTGGTGCGCTGTTCGATGCCACTCCGGGCGCAGAACACACTCTCGCAACTGAAAAAATCACCGCCTACAACGGCTTCGACCCCACGGCGAGCAGTCTCCACATCGGCAACCTCGTCGCCATCATGGGTCTCGTCCGACTCCAACAGTACGGTCACACTCCCATCGCACTAGTCGGTGGCGGAACCGGGATGATCGGCGACCCTTCAGGGCGCGCCGACGAACGAACGCTTCTTTCAGTCGCCGACATCGACTACAACGTCGAAGCCATTCGGGCGCAGCTTGAACCGTTCCTCGATTTCAACGCAAAGTCGAACCCTGCCAAAGTAGTAAACAACGCCGACTGGCTGCGAACTACCGATCTCCTAACGTTCCTTCGTGACGTAGGAAAGCACTTCACAGTGAACACGATGATGAGTCGTGATTCCGTGAAAGATCGATTCAGCCGTGACAGCGGAATTTCGTTCACAGAATTCAGCTACCAACTATTGCAGGCATACGATTTCCTAAAGCTCTACGAAACCGACAGCGTTGGTTTTCAAGCTGGTGGATCTGACCAATGGGGCAACATTCTTGGCGGTGTCGATCTGATTCGACGCATTCACGGAACCGACTCAGAGGGTCGACCTCGTGCGCACGGAATCGCCTACCCGTTGGTAGTAAATTCCAACGGCGAAAAATTCGGCAAGTCGATTGGCGGAGCGCCCACGCTCGATCCAAAGCAGACCTCGCCGTACAAGCTCTACCAGTTCTTCCTGAACGTGGCAGATGCCGACGCTGTGCCGTACGTAAAGCTGTTCACCATGCTGAATCAGGTTCAGATCGGTGCGCTGGCGGAAGCTGTCGCTGAAGAGCCGTTCAAACGAGCAGCTCAGAAGGCGCTTGCTGAAGAAGTAACGCGAACGATTCACGGACAAGGCGGACTAGATCAGGCCCTTAAAGTGACCCAAGCGTTCTTCGGTGGCGATCTTTCAAAGCTTTCAGCCGACCAAATGGAAGATGTTCTCGATGGTTCTTCAGTAACCGAAGTAACCCGAGATCAGCTTTCTGGCGAAGGCTTAAAATTCTCGGAACTTGCTGTTTCAGCAGGAGCCGGAAAATCTGGTGGTGACGTAAAACGCACCATCGATCAAGGCGGCATGTACCTCAACGGCGAACAAATCTCCGACGCCAACCGAACAGTCAAAACCGAAGACCTAGTAGAAGGCCGCCTCTTGGTAATTAGGAGAGGCCGCAAAAACTACTCACTGGTGAAGTTGGCGGAGTAGCCACCGCCCCCCTCATGTCCCGACCGTAGCGATAGCGTAGCGGAGGGACCTTCGGCGGGGAGGTTGACAGGGCAGAGGCGCTTGTCATTGCGAGGAGGAACGACGTGGCAATCAACGCCAGCCGCAACGCCACATAGCGCCGCCAACAATCCGTCGATCCCCGACGAATAACTCCCAGAGAGCTCACCACCAGAGGTGACCGCTGATTGCCACGTCGTAGAACTCCTCGCAATGACAAAATTGCCCCACCAACAAAAACTCCTCACCAACTTCTCGCGGCGTTTTTACTGCCGTTTTACAAACTGAGCGGTAGAATTCTTGTTGGTCATTTTCGAATCGCCCAACAGGGCAATTCAGCGAACGACCAAAATTAGACAGTAAATTTAGTCAGAACACGTACGAAACGAGCACTCCGGTGACAAGCCAGAACCAGCCAAACCTTCGAATACCAGGTCCAGTACCCCTGCCCGACGACGTCCTAGAACTCGCCGGATCGCAGATGATCAACCACCGCGGCCCCGAATACGCCGACATGCTTGATCGCATGACCAAGAACCTGAAGACCGTGTTCATGACTAAGAACGATGCGTACTTCATCACTTCGTCGGGAACCGGCGCGATGGAAACCGCCATCGTGAACACCATTTCACCCGGCGACAAAGTTCTTTCGATCATCATCGGTGCATTCGGCGAGCGATTCGCTGAAATCGCCGAGGCATACGGTGGAGAAGTCACCACACTCAATTTCGACCTCGGACAGGCTGCCGATCTCGACAAGGTGCGCGAAACCCTCAAGGGCATGAGCGATGTGAAGGCTGTGATCTTCACTCACAACGAAAGCTCTACCGGCGTATCTAACCCACTTGAAGAGCTGTGTCAGGTCATCCACGAAGAGTCCGACGCACTGATTCTCGTCGACGCTGTATCCAGCGCCGGTGGAGTTCCAATCGCTGTCGACGCTTGGGGCATCGACGTTGTTGCCACCGCTTCGCAGAAGAGCTGGATTTCACCTCCTGGAATCTCGATGGTTACGTTCTCTGACAAGGCTTGGAAGGCTCACGCCACTTCAACCTCGCCGAAGTACTACCTAGACGTTCAGCAGTACGAAGATTATTTGAAAATCGGCCAGCCACCGTTCACTCCGTGTCTGCCAGCAATGTTCACGCTGGAAGTTGCTTTACAGTCGATGGTCGACGAAGGCATTGAAAACGTATTTGGTCGCCACCACGAGATCGCACAGCACACCCGTGACGGTGCGAAGGCTCTCGGACTCGATCTGCTTCCAGACCCTCGCTTCGCCTCAAACACCGTTACTGCCATCCGCCTGCCGGAAGGTCTCGACGGTAAGGCGTTCTTGGCGAAGGTCAACAAGGATCACAATGTGATTCTCGGTGGCGGCCAAAAATCGCTAGTAGGAAAAATCTTCCGAGTTGGTCACATGGGTTGGGTCGAGAAGGCTCACATCGATGAGGCTTTGAAGGCTGCGGAAGAAACCCTAAAGAGCATGACTTCGTAAGTTAGTTTGTGACCGTTGTCGAAACGGTCGCATCCAATTGCAAGAATTAGAAAAGCGCAGTCGATTGGCTGCGCTTTTCTGTATCTCTTGTTTGACCACATAGACTCAACCGTATCGGCGAGTTTGGGACGGCGAGCTAAATGAGTTCGAATCTTGTACGAATTAAACGAACTTTCGTCGCAATCTCGCTGATAGCGATTATTGCATTGCTCGCGTCATGCGGCACAGAAAGTATCGAACCCGCAGCAAGCGATGACGGGGCAACCAACGAAACCAAGCAACCGTCTGCAAGCACGACGCTGATGCCACCATCAGATCGCGACAAACCTATGGAGTACATCGACGACGAGCCCCCAAGGGCGACCGCTGTGCCGGCTGAACAAGACAAGACAAGCTCGAATACCAAAGAAGTGTCGGATACACCGATCCCTGCAACACTCACGCCAGATGCTGAAGCCAGTGAACAGTCAACTCAAATTGCAGCGCCCGATCCAACCGAACCTCCACTAATCAACACACCTGCGCCAGTCTCAAACCTCGCACCCGATTTCACGCTGCCGTCTGTGCAAGGCGACGAATACACACTGTCGTCGTTCCGGGGCGATAAGCCCGTAGCGGTCGTCTTCTACCGCGCCTACTGGTGAACGTTCTGCAGAAGGCAACTCGGGAAGTTGCAACGATCTATAGCTGATCTCAACACCAGCGGCGTGCAAGTGCTCGCAATTAGCACCGATAACCTGAACGGCCCTGCCGGTCTCTACGAACAGCAGGGCTACGAATTCCCAGTGCTGTTCACCGCACTCGATACTTCGATTCCTGAGCAGTACGGTGTGTTCAACTTGTTCGGCGATGGACTCGCCTCAGCCTCGGTATTCCTAATAGACACCAACGGCGAAATTGCCTGGAAAAGCGTTGGGCTCAACTACACGCACCAGGTCGAAGCTTCAGAGATAATCGAACAAGTCGAAAAGCTTAAATAGCCCTTAGACCGGTTCATTTCCTAAGTTGAATAATCTGCGAAAATCAATCTTTCTGTTCTTGGCGATGCTGCTCATCGTCGCTGTGGCAGCTTGCTCTCCTGAACCGACACCAGAGCCAACCGCACCACCTGTCCCCACCCCGACTGCCGAAGCTACGATCGGAACACCAGACGACACCGGCAAAATTCCGCCTCTCGCCCCTATCTTCTCAGTTGCATCCATCGATGGCGAAAACGTACGACTCGAAGATCTACTTGGCGAAGTCCCCGTCTATCTAGTTTTCATCCCAAGTACGACCAGCGAACTCGATAGAACCCAGCTAAAAAGCCTTCAACAAAACATCGATCAATTCGATGATTTCAACGCTGAAGTAGTGGTGGTCGTAGCCGATCTGCCAACCCGCGTGATCGATATGCGTGACGAACTAAGTCTCGAATTCGCCCTCATCGCCGACCCGCTTCACGTGGTGGCAAACGACTGGCAAGTGTTCGATCTCGACAACAATGGCGAATCGAGCCCGGCAAGCTTCGTGTTCGATGCCCACGGTAACCTAATCGCACGTCTAGTGGCAGCCGAACCCGGCGATCGTCCATCAGTAAGCGAAGTGCTCTCCGTAATTGAAGAATCGCTCAGAGCCGGCACGGCCTAAGCATCGCCCCAGCCCGAACTAGCCGGCGAACCTAAAGCGTTTCGCCGAACTGTTGAATCACCGCTCCCGCAGGGGGCTTCGGATAAAAGTTCGTAGCCTTCGCAGGCAATCTCCAGCCACGAGTGACAATCGAAACGAACTCGTCCAGCGGCACCGGTCGCATGATGAACGCCATTCGTGCGTCACCATTTTCAATCTGGCGAGCGATAAGTGCCGCAGAGTGGTGCGGACTAATCACAGCCTCTTCCCGCTCTTCGGCAACAGCAGGTCGAATGATGTGCGTGTGCAGCTGCGAATACTCAGAATTCTCCAAAGCATTTTCAGCCGGAGGAGGTGATTTCATTCGGGCAATGTGGAATTTTCCAGGCTCTTTGGCGAATAGACCAAACACAACTTCACTATCTTCACGCTCACCCAACGCAACAGAAAACTCTTCGATTTGATCAGTAGTCGAAAGCCCAACGCTCGGCGACCAATCTTCCAGGTCACAAGTTTTTTCAATCGAATCAATGAGTGCGGCAAATTCGTCGTCCGTAGCCGATTCCACGAGCCGGTGATAACCGCGTGTAATCAGACCAGGTTCATCGAACGCAACCATCAGCATGATTCTGAAATTAATCGATTCGTCATGCTCAACTTCACGCTCGGCACGCACGCTTCCGCGATAGCGAAGCGCCGCCTCATAACGATGATGTCCATCGGCAATAAATACTTCGGAATCTTTCAAAGCCTCTTGAAGAACGCCGATCGTTCCGGGATCCGAAACCCTCCACAACCGAAGCTGCGGCATATCGGGCGGAGTAAACACTGCAGTTGGCTCACCACCAGCAATAGCCCGAACCAGATTACCCACGCTCGATCGTAGATCGTCTCGGAAAATCGATAGCAGAGGACTGTAGTTCGATTGAGCAGCGGCCATCAACTTCACACGGTCTGCAACCCACTCTGAGCGAGTTCCCTCGTGCGGAAGAATTACTTTCTGGTCATAGTCTTCAAGTCGAACTGCAGCGACAAACCCTCGTCTGAGCAGAGTTTGCCCCTGATACTCAAACTCTTCTTCGGTCACATATATAGAAGGCGCTTCTTCGTGCTTTAGCGCACCTGTGTCTGTCCACAGCTGAGCAGTTTCGGCAGCTGAATCGTACGGATCTTCTGTAAGCCCACGGCGCGCCAGTTCAAGCCGAACGATGTTGTACTTCGAACGGGCGTACAGTTCATGCTGAAGCTGAGGCGTGATGACGTCGAACGGCGGGCAAACGTGAAGACTCACGTCACCAGCAACTTCGGGGTTGTAACGTACGGCCCTAAAAGGCTGAATTTCTGCCATATGAGTTCGGAACTAGCGTGCTAAAGCGCAATAATCGATGCTTGTAGACGAACGAGTATAGACCTACTTCAGTTAGTGATCTGCCTACTCAGTATGAGCAAAGCCGGAAATATCTCTGCCGAGTTGAAATCGTGGGGCGTTGTTATACTCGGCACACCCTGTTTTTATCCTGCATTCCAATGCACTAAAAGAGCGATCTCACCCCTGCTGTAGATATAAAATTACCGCCCGTGCCTGAACAAGATAAAAACCTACAAATGCAGTTCGATACCGACTCATCGACTCCCGATGATGTAGTCGCACGAGCAGCCGAGTTACGTGACGAAATCAATAGAGCGAATCGGCTCTACTACGTCGAAGATGCACCCGAACTGGATGATGCTGAGTGGGACGGCAGAATGCAGGAGCTTCTCGCACTCGAAGCCGCGCATCCCGAGATTCAATCGCCCGATTCGCCTACCCAGCGAGTCGGTGCACCACCTTCGGCAGGATTCGATGAAGTCGTTCATCCCATTCCAATGCTTAGCCTCGGCAACGTGTTCGACGAAGATGGATTTCGTGCCTGGTACAAACGTGCTCTAGATTTTCTCGAGCTCGAAAGTGCACCAATGGTGTGCGAGCTGAAAATCGACGGGCTTGCGCTGGCAATCACCTATCGAAACGGCGTGATGGAACGAGCCGCAACACGTGGCGATGGCGAACGTGGCGAAGATGTAACAGCCAACGTTCGAACTATTCGCAGCGTTCCGCTCAAGCTCGAAGGCAATGCCAACGATATTCCTCCGGTTATGGAACTACGTGGCGAAGTATTTTTACCAAACTCGAAATTCGCCACGCTAAACGAAGAGCGTGAAGAAGCAGGCCTCCCCGCCTACGTAAACCCTCGCAATTCAGCCTCTGGATCTCTCAGACAGCTCGATTCGACCGAAACGGCAAAGCGCCCTCTCGACATGTTCTTCTACGCCCTCGGCTACATCGAAGGAGCCCAAGAACCCTCCAGCCACAGCGAAGCGCTAGAAGCGATAAAGGGCTGGGGTGGTCGCACGAACGAGTGGACCCGCAAAGCCAACACCGTTGAAGAAGTTATGGCGGCAATCGCCAACGCTGGCGAAGTGCGAGATTCTCTCGACTACGGCATCGACGGCGTGGTTATCAAAATCGATTCTCTATCGCTTCAACGTCGACTCGGATTCGTCGGTCGTGATCCACGCTGGGCCATCGCCTACAAATTCCCTGCGGAACAAGCCGAAACAACTCTTAAGGCCATTCACGTAAACGTCGGCCGTACCGGCGCTCTCACTCCATGGGCAGAGCTAGACCCGGTAGTAGTCGGCGGAGTCACCGTGGGACGCGCCACGCTCCACAACAAAGACGAAATCGCTCGCAAAGATTTTCGTGAGGGCGACCGAGTAGTTATCCAACGAGCCGGAGACGTCATCCCTCAGGTCGTCGAAGTTTCAGCGAAAAACAAACGCTCTGACGATTCACAGCCATACGCATTTCCTGACAACTGCCCTTCATGCGAAACGCCTACTGTGCAGACGGAAGACGAAGCAGTAACCCGATGCGTAAACACAACATGCCCCGCTCAATTTGAACGATTGCTCGAACATTTTGCTTCACGCGTGGCAATGGATATCGAAGGCCTAGGAGAACGTGTTTCTCAAGATTTGCCTCGACTGGGCTTCGTTTCAAGCATCGCCGATATCTATCGACTGCATGAACGCAAAGACGATCTTCTCGAACTCGACAAAATGGGCGAAACCAGAGTCGACAATTTGCTCAAAGGGATCGAAGCGTCCCGTTCGCAGCCACTACCAAAATTGCTCTTTGCTCTTGGAATTACGGGCATCGGGTCCGAGAGCGCCGAGTGGCTATCACGCCGGTTCCGCAGTCTTTCGGGCGTAAAAGACGCCACTGAAGAAGAGCTACTCGCAATTGACGGTATCGGCCCAGTAGTCGCTACGACCTTAGTCGACTACTTCGCCATCGAACAAAATCGCCAGCTCATCGACGATCTCATCGAACTTGGCGTGAACCCCATCGACGACACTCCAGAGCCTTCAGCCGATCATCCAGCCAACGGTGTGACATTCGTAGTTACAGGTCGGCTCGAGACTATGTCACGATCTGAAGCGCAAAACCGAATTAAATCGCTGGGTGGAAAAGCCACAGGCTCCGTAACGGGAAAAACCAACTTCCTTGTTGCAGGCGCCGAAGCCGGATCGAAGCTCGACAAAGCCAATCGACTGAATGTCCACGTGATCAACGAAACCGAATTCATCGCCTTCATGGAAGAAAGCGTTGTTCCCTCTCGACCTGAATCACCCGACTCCGCCGACGCCTAAAGCTAACTCCGATAGCTAAGGCAATCTTCACAGCGATTCACAAAAATTGCTGGAGAAGCTCAAATTGGTTACGTCCGCATATTCTTCTGCACAGGCACGACCTGTGCCGTTTTCGTTCGCCAAAGATCTAATCGGACGCCCCCAGCCAGTAATCGCCATGATTGGCGGATTCGACTATCCGGGCGAAGTTGTCGTTGCCGATACATGGCAGTCGGAATTTGGCGAACAGCTAAGCGGCGTAACAATGTTTCGACTCGTTCTGCTGCAGTCGCAACTCAGTCCATCGCCGCGAGAAATTTCCGACACCAGGATTATTGTGGCTGTCCAAGCTAGTGATCCGACAAAGCTAAATCGAATCGGCGAAAGTCGTTCGAATTACATCATCGAATCGCAAAGCGCTGAAACCGAACAGAACACCGAAACTGAAATACGATCCATCAGAGAAGTCCGCGCAAGCTACGCTGCAGTCCCAGACCCTCTCTCGACCGACTGACTTCTGCCCTTGCCGTTTACGAATCGCAAGTCAACGAATCATTCGCCGAAAATGCCCACCAACTCTGGAAGCAAGGCGAAGTAATCGTTGCTGCGGAATCGAATCGCTCAGCACCCACAGCGAATCAAATATTCCTACTCGATAACCCTGAATCATGGATCGAAGTCGCAGCTGCAAGCTTCTACGGCCAACAAAATTTCAATAATTCTGAGTCGACTCCGCAAGCAATATTCAAAGACCTGCAAATCGGCCACGTAAAGACGGCGAAAGACAGCCTGAGGAAAATGTGCGATATCCGGCTTGGCGACCCAACGCCAGTCGAACTTATTAAATCGCTAGCTTCAGATAATTCGCAAGAACTACCCGGATTTGAACTGCGGAAACTACTGATTCACGATCTCTCCTACCCACCGATATTGGCATCCTTGTGGCTGGCAAGCTTTATCGTAGACACCGATTCAGAGATCGAGATGAGCAACGATTCCGATGATCGACTATTCGTCTCAAGCGACAACATTTCAGAGCTTTCTATCGGTGAGATTTCGCTCAGTGATATTCAGCAATTACGCCAAGAGAAATCGAGCGACTGGGACGCCCTTTTGCCTTTCCTCAAACTGATAGCCCCGCATGCGAGTTCGACCAGATACGGAGGTGGAAGAAACAGCGATGCCGAAGAATTCAACATTCAACTAATGACAGTTAGCGATCGCATCGAAGCTACATCACCGGTGATGAAGGCGCTCGAGCTAGCTGCCGGTGCGACCGACCGACCGTTAACTGCTACTGACAAAGATCTGTCTATCGTGCTTAGTTCGTTCTCTTGGCTCGAATATGCTTCTCAAGCGAGGAACGTATTTGGCTCGGTTGCGGCATTGCGAACGGCACTTTCAGGCGCAGCGCTACGATGGGCAGCAGTCGAAGCAGCACCAGAAATCGAACGAGCAATCATGTACCTCGACCAGGTCGAATTCGGACGATTCGATCACGCGCTGGCAGTCGAAAAACAGTTGCTTAGGTCACGATTCGATCTGAAATCTATTGTCGAAAGCCCGTCTCAGTGGCTCTCACTCAGAGACGAATTCGAGCGATGGCGTCAAGACTACCGAAGGGCATATCTT
>Ga0233449_1002579_pt1 | contig 14206 bp, 7 predicted proteins | sample SI_124_October20_FD_183012 | JGI IMG/M metagenome (GOLD analysis project Ga0233449, IMG submission 183012) | Seawater microbial communities from Saanich Inlet, British Columbia, Canada - SI_124_October2016_200_MG | ecosystem: Environmental > Aquatic > Marine > Inlet | place: Canada: British... | reverse complement strand
ATTTCATTTATACTATTTAAATCATCAATAATATATATTCTTCAATAAAAAACATATATTATAAAATTTTTTTATAATGTTCTGTGGTCTCGAAGAAACTACAAATCAATTCATCTAACTGTATACAATGTAGTTACACAGTAAAGAAATATCTAAAATATAATTATTACATAATTCACATCACAAATTTACCATATTATCATTATAAATAAAACTTACATATTGATTAATACAACTCAAATAATATATTTATTTAACTTTTGTTTTCTTTTCTAAATATTTATCTAATGATTCTTTTACATATTTATTTTGTGATAATTTCTTATATAAATCACTTTTATTGTCATTAATTTTTCCTTTTTGAAGTTTAAACCATGAATTCTCTTCTAGTGTTGGACATCTTTTATTTTCATCACAAAATTCAAATAATTTTTCACATGAAACATCAAATCTCAATCTAAATTTTTCAATATTTTTATTATAATATTCTAAATATGTATCCAATATTTCTTTAATATTTTCATTTTGTGATAATTTTTTATATAAATCACTTTTTTTATCATTCATATTTTGTTTCTGTCTACTAAACCACGAATTTTCTTTACGTGTTGGAAGTCTTTTATGTTTATTATAAAACTCATTTATTTTTTCACATGATTCATTCCATTTTTTATTTGGATTTAAATATTCATCTAATGAATCTTTAACATATTTATTTTGTGACATTTTTTTATATATTTCACATTTATCATCATTAATTTTTCCTTTCTGACATTGTAACCATAAATTTTCTTTGTTTTTTGGACATCTTTTATATTCATTACAAAATTCAAATAATATTTTACATGATTCATCCCAATTTAATATTTTCTTGTCACAATTCTTTTCTTTATTTTTTAAATATTCATCTAATGAATCTTTGACATATTTATTTTGTGATAATTTTTTATACATTTCACATTTATTATCATTTATTTTTCCTTTTTGTGTATTTAACCATAATGTTTCTCTTAGTTTTGGACATCTTTTATTTTTATTACAGAATTCAAATAATTTTTCACACGATTCTTCCCAACTTAATATTTTATTATTGATATTATTTTTTTTATATTCCAAATACTTATCTAACGATTCCTTAACATATTCATTTTGTGATAATTTTTTATATAATTTACATTTATCATCATTAATTTTTTCTTTCTGTGTGTTTAACCAATAATGTTCTTTATTTGTTGGACATCTTTTATGTTTGTTACAAAATTCAAATAATAATTTACACGATTCTTCCCAACTTAATCTAATTTTATTTTTATTATTTTTTTTATATTCTAAATACTTATCCAATAATTCTTTAACATATTCATTTTGTGATAATTTTTTATATAATTCACATTTTTTATCATTAATTTTTTCTTTCTGATGTCTTAACCATGATTCTTCTTTTTGTTTTGGACATCTTTTATGTTCATCACAAAATTCAAATAATAATTTACACGATTCATCCCATGTAGTTCGTCGTTTGTATTCAATAACATTAATCAAATAATTATCAATTGATTTTTCATCTTGTTTCATACATTCTACATTATTTTTATTTGCGATTCCATATTCTGAATCAATTAACTTAATTTTATCTTTGAACATATTATCATATTCTTTCAATCCACTCAATGTTTCTAATATTTCTTCATATTCATTACACCACAAATATACATGTCCAATTTTATGTTTATTGTTTTTATCTTTCCTAATACATCTACATATTCGTTGTATTGTTCTACGTTTCGCTTTAGTTGAATATGTTATAAATACACTATCACATTCTTGTATATCAACACATTCATCTAATATCTTAACTGATAACATAGCAGTCATTTTTTTACTATTTTTAAACTTTCTCAATTTCCATTCTCGTGAATTCTTTTCAGGATCATCAGTGTCAGATGAATGTTTATCATCACTTGAAATTGTGTATATCGATAAATTAGTTGCATAATATTCATCAAATGTCTTCAAACATTTTTTAAATTCACACATTTCTTCAATATCTCTCAAATATACAATACATTTACGCGTTCCATTAAATAACATACATTTGTAAAAATACATACATTTTGCTCTCATGTCTTTATCAAACATACTTATATCTATTTCTTTTTTAATTTGTTTTATGAATTCTTTTTTATTTTCTGAAACACTTGGTAAATATATTTTGTAATCGCAAATATACTCTTTTTCGATAGCTGTTTTAAAATCCATTTTATAAACTACATCACCAAATATATCACTATGTTCATTATCATCATCAGTACCTTCTAAATCATATACTCTTGGTGTTGCAGATTGAAATAATATATCATTATCTGAAAGCAATAATTTATTCATTTCATCATCTTTATCAATAATATTGTTTCTACTTAAATTGTGAAACTCATCAATAATAACAATATTGTTTTCTAATTTATGAATGAATTTATTGACAATATCAACAGATTTGAAAGTACAACTAAACAACATTTTTTTAAATCTATTTTTTTTAATGAATTTCTTTATTACATCAATATCACGAGTCCCATCAGAATCAATAATTAAACAATGATAATCTTTAAAATATTCATTATATCTATCAGAATTTTGTTCTGCATATTGTTTCAATGGACTCAACAAAATAACACTATTATATGTATGTGCAAAAAAACAACCCATAATTGTTTTACCTGTACCACAAGGAGACGATAAAATACCGCGATTATATTTTTCAAAATATGTTGATAATTGTTTTAATGCAATCTTTTGAAAATCATATAATTTGTATTCATAATGTTTTGCTTTATCAGTTACAATATCTTCTTCATCATCTTCATCCATTGTTTTTTTTATATATTTTATTCTTTTCGATATGTTATTTTCTTTAATATTTTTAGATAATTTACTTGTGTAATACACTCTCCCTTTTTTTGTTTCATGATTAACCATCATCATGTTAAATCCAGACAAATCTTTAAAAGTTAATCCTTTGTCGTAACCATTTTTACATTGAACTAAAGTGTATTCTTCATTGTTATACAAAAGAATATCTATTCCAGTATCTATCAATGGGTTAACATATTTATCTGGATTGTTCAAATGTTTTTTTCTTTTCAATCTATGTTTATTAAGATCATGAACTAAACCAGATTCAACCAAATCTTTTTCAGGTATATCACTCCACAGCCACGAATGACCTTCATCGTTAAGATTTTTACATATATATTGTTCATATAAAGCACCTTTAATTTGGTTATCCATATATAATACTTCTTGTCTAATTTTACATCTAATAATTAAACGTAAAATCAATGTTTTTAATAAATAAATTCTTTTTGGTTTTTTAATTTCATAATATTTCGTTACTATCACTATCATCACAACTATTGCTACAATCATTATCAATAATTTCTTTTTCATCAAGTACTTCACATAAATAATCATAATTAATTATTTTTTTATTAATTTTATATTCATCGATAAATTCTTCCAAATCTCGAGATGTATATACTAAAAACATATCTTGAAATATTTTTTCCCAGTAATTTTTTGATGAGTAAATTATATCTTTTGGTACTAAATATTTATTATCATGTGAATCATCATATTTATTGTCATATAAATCAGTATATTTATTCATCATTATTTTTGCAAAGTTATGATTTCTTACACGTGTATTTATCAATTCGATATAATGAATATTTCCATCATATGAATCATCAATTAACATATAACCTATAATATATTCACCATTTTTTTTTAAAATATCATTTTGTGTATCATTTAAAATATCACACCATTTCATTTCTGTTTTATTTAAACATGATTCAGAACCCAAAAATGCACTCAATATATATAAATTTGACAGATCATTTATTAATATTGATTTATTTTGTTCCTTGTATAAAAACTCATGTATAAATTCATCAACAACTTCAAATGATGGTCTAATATCACTTATTTTTCCAAATATCATGTCTTTAATTATAAACTCTTTTTCAATATCCATGTTGCATTTATCATTATAATAAATATATTATAATATATTTATTATTTTTCAACTTTTAATTATAAACAAATAATAACATTAAAAAAGATGACAAATTATCATTAGATAATTTATAATGTGTATTGTGGTTTCGAAGAAACTACAAATCAATTCATCTAACTGTTACACATTGAAAAATCATAACAAATTTATTCAACATGATCATTTTCTTTTATTCTTCTTCTTTGGTTTTTCATCTTCTGAATCACTATCACTGTCACTGTCACTGTCACTGTCACTGTCACTGTCACTGTCACTGTCACTGTCACTGTCACTCTCACTATCACTATCACTATCACTATCACTATCACTATCACTATCACTATCACTATCACTATCACTATCACTATCACTCTCACTCTCACTCTCACTCTTATTTATGTCTTTCTTAAATATCTTCTTGTCGACATCAAAATCAAATTTAGGAGAAATATATTTTAATATCTTTAAATTTATCTTTTTCTTTAGTATTACACTTATCATTTCACGACATTTTAACATATCATCTGCATATCCTCTCATCTTGTTCACACTTATTTTTATATCTCTCATTTTATCTCCCAATGCATCTAAATATACTATTATCATCTGTTTTATTTTTTCCATCATCGGTATTATTATGTATTTCTTTATTTTTGTCCCACTTTTATCATTTATCCATTCACTTTCATTTTTACTACTGTCATTAACAGCACATTTTATTATGAAATTAGAGCGCGCAACATCTGTGCTCCACAAAGATTGATCGTCTGGATCGTCTTTTTTATAATATTGTAAAATGACCTCTCCAAGATAACAATGTAATATATTATTCTTGAATTGATGTAAAATTACTTCTTCAACTGAAAAATTTTTACTTTTATTATTTGCATTTAACATTTTAACAAGTTTATCACTTCCGAGTTCTTTGATTGGAGGTGCATCCTGTAGATTACTGACAGCATAACTCATCATATTTATAGTTTGTTTGTTATTCTTAGTTGCTATATTTATAGTTTCTGCATTCTTGTTTACAGTATCCGCATTTTTATTTGCTAATTTTATTAATTCTTCATTTTGTTTTTCTATCTTTTCATTCTTTTTTTTGAGGATTTTATTTTCGTCTATCAAATCTTTTTTACTTTTACCATCTTCACTGTTTTCATCAATTGTGTTGTTCTTGCAATAATGTTTTTGATGACGATATAGATTAGGTTTTGCAGAAAATGATTTATCACAAAATTTACAACTATATTGTGTTATTTTTTGTGATTCTTTTGTGATATCTTTTGTGATATCTTTTGTGATATCTTTTGTGATATCTTTTGTGATATCTTTTGTGATATCTTTTTTAATTTTTTTATTAACACAACAATATTTTTCTATGTTTGATATATGTTTTTTAGTTTTTTTATGTCGTTCTAGATCGGTCGTTTTCTTTGTCGAGAAATTACATATTTCACATTTATAATTTACCATATATATTACTTTTTATAATATACATTTTCATTTTATATCTTCGTTTTTTATTTCGTTTTCGTTTTTTAAATTTACCTTATCTCTTTATTTTATATTTTGTACATATATATACTTTTTTGTATTAATATTATTTTTATTTTCTTATGTTTTCTCATCATATATATTAATCACATACACTTTTTTTCACAAAAATATTTCTTATTTTTTTCTTCGTTTTTACTCATTATTTTTCTACACAATTATTGTGTAGTTTTTTTTCCACGCGTAGAGGTATTAGTAGTAGTACTTTCATATTTTTAAATTTTTTTTAATAAAATATATGTATAAGTATATATACTTTTATTTTATATATATTGTATATCAATAAAAACTAACTAAATATATATGATTTATAATGTAAAACATATATAATATAAACAAATAATATAAATAAATATATGACAAAAAATTACAACAACTGTTATTTTATTACAATATACTGAATACTTAGATAATTTATCTTGTATAATATTTAATTTGATTCGAAATAATTTCATCTTCTCTGTTTTCAATGTGATTTTTAATTTCATGTATTAAATTCATAAATCCAAATTTATTTAATAATTTATCTGCGCTGCCATATTCAGTTTCTCCAATGTATTTTTCTTCATCTTGCATATTAATAAAATTACCATTTTTTCCAGTAGACAACAAACGTGTTTTCTCTGCGCATAAAGGTATAACACTAGAACAAATATCTTTGAATATATCTTTTATCTTTTCAATAATATTTTTTTCATTATCTGATAATGATTTTATCACAAATGAATCACTATCAAGACTTTTTTTACCATAAACCATATTGTCACACTTATTCAAAATTATGATCACTTTTGCTTTTCCATTTCTATTTACTTCTTTTCCAATTGATTTAATCAAATGTTGACAATGATTTATGTCATACATAACAGTATGTATGTCAAAAACAATAATAAATATATCTATCCACATTTTATTATTTACAAGTTCAATAAAACTTTTATCTTTCTCAATTTTATTATCTTCAATTCCAACATTGCCAATAAAGGTAAAATTGTATTTATTTCCAAGATAAAAATCTTTTTGAGATTTAAGAACAACATCAATTCCTTCTTCTAAATGTGTTTTGATCATATTTTTTTTAGTGTATGTATCATTGTCATTGCTTATTTTAAAAACTGTTTCCTTTTCGGTGTATATTCTTGGCATTATATCACCTATGAATGAATTTATTATTGTTGATTTACCAACATTTGGAAATCCAGCAATTGCAATAGTTATGTTTTTATTGTATCCTTTTTTAATAACTTCTAAACAATAATCTTCAAGACGTTTTATTTGTTTTTCCATATTGTGTGATTTAATGTTTTCACATTGTTTATCGGACATAATTGATTCTTTAATATCAATATTAAATTTAACATCAATTATGTCATCTAACATAACTTCAAATAAAATTTTAATATGTTCTTTATTTGTTGTTATTAAATATTTATAATTCAAACTATTATTTTCAAAACATTTTATAATCATCATATATATCTGTTTTAATGTGTAATGCAAGTTAAAATGATGAATAGTCATTTTATCTTCATATATTTTATAATTTTTTACATTCATAACATAAAAATATATCTCATTTGTGTTCAATGAACAATTTATTGTGTAATCTTCAAATTCATACATTATTAAGTGTGTGATATTTTATATTCATTCATGACATCATATAACTGTATTTCAATTTTTACTTTCAATTACTATGCAATTATTAAAAATTATAAATTATCTTAAATCTCCTTCACTTTTATCATCACTATCATCACTATCATCACTATCATCACTATCATCACTATCATATTGATTGTTATCATCACTATCATATTGATTGTTATCATCACTATCATATTGATTGTTATCATCTTCACATCGAAGTTTCGTCAAACGTTTATATTTTTTAATTGGTTTATTTTTTGGTGATTCTGGTAAATTATCAAAACAAAAATCTGTAACATTATAATTATCACAATAATTATATACATTATTTACATAATCTTTTTCTGTATCTTTACATAAATATAATAATGTATGATTTAATATATCTTTTTCATTTCCAAACATATGTTTTGACATCAACAATACTAAAACACATGCAAATTTATCACGTGATATATTTATTTCATTGCATTTATCTTTTCCATTTTTTCTAAACAATATATGACAAAGTAAATTTATTATTTCCATCATCATATGTTTAATATATTCAGTTTGTAAACATTTATGCCATACGATAACATGAAATACATTGTCTAACACATAATCAATCATGTCATAATAATACTTATTTGACTGATTACATTCAATATAATAATACATATAATTCAATATGTAATTTATTATATCAGGTGACATATAATAATATAAATATTTATTTAATATCTCTTGAATAACTTCATTATTACTCATTTTATTTTCCAAATCTATTATTGAATTTTTAAAATCATAAATAATACGTTCATCATGTTTATTATAATTATCATGTTCTCTAATTATATTATATTCTTCATTATATTTTGATACAAATAAATCAATTTCATCAATAAAACAATTATATTGGTCATATGTTTTATATTTTACACCTTTCAACATTGACGGTGTAATATCTTTATAATCATTTTCTTTACAATCCTTCAAATAACATATTATTTGACTATCTTTCTTATTATACAAAGCATGTCCTAATTCAATCAATACATTTTCATTTATTTTATAATATTCATTTGATTCATTCCTTATTGAATCAGGATTTAATATACATATAAATAAATCACATTTGTCTATTTCTTTCAATAAATGCAATAGTTCAATATCATTATTTTCAGTAATATCTATTATATTAATATTATCATTATTTTCATAATAATCAGTTATTTTTTCAACATCCGTGACATCATCAAAATCAATCATTGAATGTGCAATAAATATATTTATTTTTGGTTCATATTTATATTCAAATTGTTCAATATCTTTAATATTTATTTCATATCCTCTATTTGTTGTGATATTCATATCCATGTATATATCTTCATTTATTATTTCCATTAAATTCATAACAATAATATAATTATATTATTTATTCTTATATATTATTTAGCATTATTACTTTTTATAAAATAAATTTTTATATTTCTTAAAACATTCATGTTTTTTATTCCGATAAAAGATGACAAATTATTGTAAGATAATTTAAATATGTATTGTGGTTTCGAAGAAACTACAAATCAATTCATCTAACTGTTACACATTTAAAAAATCGTTAAAATTTATTCAACATAATTATTTTCTTTTATTCTTCTTCTTTGGTTTTTCATCTTCTGAATCACTCTCACTCTCACTTTCACTAACTATCTTTGTTTTATTTTTCTTTTTTGGTTTCTTTTTTAATTCAACTTTCTTTTTAGGTTTTCTATCTGTTTCAAAATTCAAATAAGGACAAATATATTTAATTATTTCTGTATGTAATATCTCTTTTGTTATTTCACTCATTATCACTTTACAATGCAATATTTTATGCATATTTTCTTGTACATCATCTGCTTCTTCATCTTCTTTATCTTCCATATATATTTTTTTGTTTTTTTTTATTAATTCTGTTATCTTCTCTGAAAGCATATCTCTCACTTTGTCTAAAATTGGTTTTATCACCAACTTATTGAATTTAATTCCCTTTTTATCATTTACCCATTCACTGCTATCTCCGACGACTTGTTTTAATATGAAATTTAATCTTGCTGTGTCTGAAGACCACAAAGGTTGTTGTGATGGATCTTCTACATTCCTATAATGTGTAATCAACATATTGCCCAAATATTTATGCAATATACCGTTTTCTTGATGATGTATCATTAAATCTTCAACCGAATGAGTTGAATCTTTAGCATGTTCAGTAAGCAATTTCTTACTTTTATTATGGCTTAATTGTTGTATCACAGGGGTATCTGAAAAATTCTTCATTGCATGAGTCATAATATGAACTGTTTTTTTATTTGATTTTGCTGTTATATTTGCTGTTTCTGCATTAGTATTTGCAAGTTTTAATAGTTCTTCATTTTGTTTTTCTATTTTCTCATTTTTTTCTTTCAGTTCTTTATTTTCATTTATTAATTTTTCTTCATTTTTTATGTTTTTACAATGATATTTTTTATGTTTATATAAATTCTGTCTATGATTAAAAAAATGTCCACATGTAACACAATTATATTTTTTATTATTAACTGTCTTCTTTTTATCATCAAAAATAGAGTTACATTTGGGGTTACTATTGGGGTTACTTTTTGACTCACTTTTATTTTCACATTTACTAATACAACTAGTATTTTCTACGTTTGATATATGTTTTTTAGATTTATTATGTCTCTCAAAGTTTAACTTTCTATCAGTAATGTATTTACATATTTCACATTCATATTTCATTATCTATATTACTTATATTTCATTTTATTTTTACTCATTTTACTCATTTTATTTACTCATTATTACTCATTAATGTTTAGATTATTGTACTTTTTTATTTTTATTATAATCTTATTACTTTTTTTGTTTTTTTTACATGTTTTTTATGTTATATTTATAATCTTTATTACTTTTTTCTTCAAAAAATATTTTTATTTTCACCTAATAATTTACTCATTTTTACTCAACACAATTATTGTGTAGCAAAATTTCGCGCGTAGGTAGTTTGATGTATATGTACTTTTTTTATTTATACTTTTTTATGTATTTTTAATATATTAAATTATATGTATATATACTTATTTATTCTAATACTTTATAATACTAGACTCTAACTAATTATATATGATATATGATGTAAAACACATATAATATAAACAAATAATATATTAAAAGAGATGACAAATTATCATTAGATAATTTAAATATGTATTGTGGTTTCGAAGAAACTACAAATCAATTCATCTAACTGTTACACATTGAAACATCAATTATTTTAATTTACTTTCAGCAATTAATAATTTTTGTTGTAAAATTTCTTTATCCTTTTGTTTAATATATTCCGAACATATATTTTTGTATTTTTCATGTACATGATGTAATGTAGATGGATCTTGTTTAATTGCCTCCAAACAAATTTTCTCGGTTTGATTTTTTATATATTGTAAACAAGATTCATCTTGTTTAATTGCTTCCAAACATATTTCTTCTGTCTGTTCTTTCACATAACATATTAAAAATCCATCTTGTTTAACAGCTTCTAAACACATTTGTTTAGTTTGTTTTCTTATATAATATATCGCATGTCCATTTTGTTTTATAGCTTCTAAACACATTTGTTCTGTGGGGTTTTTTATGTATCTTATTGCATTTCCATTTTTTTTAACAACTTCTAAATAAAATTGTTCATTTTGAAATAATACATATTTTAATGCATATATATTTTGTTTTATAGCTTCTAAACATATTTCTTTTGTCTGTATTTTTACATGTTTTAATGTTCTATAATCTTGTTTTACTGATTCTAAACACATTTCTTCTGTCTGTTCTTCCACATTTTCCAAAGTATAATTATCATTTTTAATAACTTCTAAACATTTTTCTTCTATTTGTTTTTCCACATTTTCTAAAGTATAATTATCATTTTTAATAACTTCTAAACATAATTTTTTTGTTTGTAAATTTACATATTTTAAAGCATTTGAATCTTGTTTTACTGATTCTAAACATATATTTTCTGTTTGTTCTTTTACATATTTCAATGACAAACCACATTGTTTAACAGCTTCTAAACATATTTGTTCTGTTTGTTCTTTTACATAACATAAAGACAATCCATCTTGATTTATAGCTTCTAAACATATTATATCTGTTTGTTTTTTAACATATGGTAATGATAATCCATTTTGTTTAACAGCTTTAAAACATAAAAAATCTGTTTGTTTTTTAACATGTTTTATTGCAAAACCATTTTGTTTAATTGCTTCTAAACATATTTCTTTTGTCTGATTTTTTATAAATCGTATGGACAATCCATTTTGTTTTACTGCTTCTAAACATATTATATCTGTTTTATCTTCAACATACCATATCATATCTCCATCATGTTTAACAACTTCTAGACATATTTTTTCTGTTTGGTCTTCTACATATTCAAATGCATCCATATCTTGTCTAACAGCTTCTAAACATATTTTTTCTGTCTGTTCTTCAACATATTGTAAAGCTTCTCCATTATGTTTAACAGCTTTTAAACATATTTCTTCTGTTTGTTCTTTTACATATTCCAAAGCATATCCATTTTGTTTAACAGCTTCAAAACATATTTGTTCTGTTTGTTCTTTTACATATTTCAAAGTATATCCACTTTGTTTAACAGCCACTAAACATATTTCTTCTGTTTGTTCTTTTACATATTCTAAAGCTAATCCATTTTTTTTGACAGCTTCTAAACATATTTCTTCTGTTTGTTCTTTTACATATTCTAAAGCTAATCCATTTTTTTTGACAGCTTCTAAACATATTTGTTCTGTTTGTTCTTTTACAAATTCCAAAGCAAATCCATCTTGTTTGACAGCTTCTAGACATATTTCTTCTGTTTGTTCTTTTACAAATTCCAAAGCCCATCCACTTTGTTTTACAGCTTCTAAACATATTCTTTCTGTTTGTTCTTTTACATATTCTAAAGCTAATTCACCTTCTATTTGTTCTTTTGTTTGTTTTTGTTTTACAGCTTCTAAACATATTTCTTCTGTTTGTTCTTTTATAAATTCTAAAGAACTTCCATCTTGTTTAACAGCTTCTAGATACATTTCTTCTATCGGGTTTTTTATATGTTGTAAAGCTCTTCCATCTTGTTTAACAGCTTCTAAACATATTTCTTTTGTCTGTTCTTTTACATAACATAAAGCCCATCCATCTTGTTTAACAGCTTCTAAACATATTTCTTTTGTCTGTTCTTTTACATAACATAAAGCCCATCCATCTTGTTTAACAGCTTCTAAACATATTTCTTTTGTCTGTTCTTTTACATATTGTAATGCGCATCCATTTTGTTTAATGGCTTCTAAACATATTTCTTCTGTTTGGTCTTTTACAAATTGTAAAGCCATACCATTTTGTTGAACAGCTTCTAAACATATTTCTTCTGTTTGTTCTTTTACATATTTTAAAACATATCCATTTCGTTTAATAGATTCTAAACATATTTTTTCTGTTTGTTTCTCGACATATTCTAAAGCATGAGCATTTTGTTTAACAGCTTCTAGACACATTTCTTCATTTATTAAATGTTTTTTTATGTTTATAAAAGACAATCCATCTAATTTAACAGCTTCTAAACACATTGAATATTTTTGTTCTTTTACATATTTTAACAAATTTAATTTAATTCCTTTTTCATATAAATTATGCACATTTATGTTTTGTTTTTTAAATTCGAAATACATTTCTTCTGTCGGTTTTTCAACATATTTTAAAGAAATTGCATTATTTTTTACAGCTTCCAAACACATTTCTTCTGATTGATTTTTTACAAATTGTAACATTAATCCATTATTTGTAACAATTGAAAAACAAAAATTATTGTAATTCCATCCATCAAAATTTTCAACATTTATTATATTTTTTATTAATATTTTTTGTGTTGTTTTGATTTTATTGTTCTCAATATAACATGGTTGGAAATCAAAAATATCTATTTCACATAATAAATCATCATGTTTTACATTGTTTTCTCCTAAAAACACATAATCAATAATAGTAAAATATGCTTCTTTTTCTTCATCAATAAAATTAAATCCATTAACACAATCATTTTTACTAATATATTTATAAAATTTCACGTCATATTTATTTAACTTTTTTCCAGAGATATTCTTTTTATTGTATTTGGTGAATATGTCCATTTTATTGTATTTGACATTGATGAAAAAATATAATAAATTAAATAATAAATTCAAATTTTATTGTATGAAAAATAACTAATTATATATGTTTTATAGATAAAAACATACATATTATATATTTTCAAAAAGATGACAAATTATCATTAGATAATTTAAATATGTATTGTGGTTTCGAAGAAACTACAAATCAATTCATCTCATCTAACTGTTACACATTGAAAAAATCACAATAATTTATTCAATATGATGATTATTCAAAAGAATATATTCACATTTTTAATTTTTTAATTTTGGTTTTCAAAACATTGAATTTTTTAGTTAATTTAATTATGTTAACATCAATATTTTGTTCTTCTTTTGTTTGTTTAATACTTCCTCCTTTCTGTGACATACATTCAATGCTTTTTGAACATACATTAAATGCTTTTTTTATCACTTTCAAACTACAAACAAAATAATCTTTCCTATTTTTATAACGTTTATCATATAACATAGCTCTAATACACGTTTCTAAACGTAAAGGGCATTTGGTTTCCAAAAAATGAACAACATTCTTTTTATGTAAAGAATGTGTGTCATAAAGAGCTTTCCTATTTTTCATACAATTAGTCATACCAATTCTATAAACATCATTTTCATCATCTCCATAATCAATAACATATACAAGACCTCCATCAGGAAAACAATCTTTTTTAAGATCATTTTTTAAAACATCATTTTCTTTCTTTAAAAATTTAAG
>Ga0233449_1002578_pt1 | contig 14211 bp, 13 predicted proteins | sample SI_124_October20_FD_183012 | JGI IMG/M metagenome (GOLD analysis project Ga0233449, IMG submission 183012) | Seawater microbial communities from Saanich Inlet, British Columbia, Canada - SI_124_October2016_200_MG | ecosystem: Environmental > Aquatic > Marine > Inlet | place: Canada: British... | reverse complement strand
AATCGCGTCGTCGATGATGCAGCACTGGCCGAGGAAACCAGGAAACTCGCCCATGATCTGGCCAACGGACCGACAGTCGCACTGTCGCTGATCCGTCAGCTCTATTGGGAGAGCGAGAACAATTCGTTCGAGGAGCAACTCGATCTCGAACAGCGATCCCAGCGCGTGGCCGGCCGCAGCGAAGACTTCAAGGAAGGCGTCGGCGCGTTCCTCGAAAAGCGCCCGGCCAAGTTCAAGGGACGCTGAGGGCCACCGGCAAATTCAGATCGCGAAGACAGAAGCCGCGCCGGCAACAGCGCGGCTTCTGCTCTTCCGGCTGTTGCCCGGCAAGCGATGGGAAACAGGCATTTGCACCGCGCTTCTCATTCCGCGCAAAACGTGGGCAGATGGATCTGCTGTCACAAGAATCTCTTTTACGTCAGCTTTGCCGTCGTCTAGGACAGACCTGCCTCCATCGATGGACGTCCCGCGTGGCTTTTCCCTCCGTCACCCCCGTTTCCAGCCCGAGCGTGAAGCTGCGTCAGTGGCTGAACGATATCTTCGCCAGCGCGGCACCCGCCGTGCTGACTGTGTCGTTCGGGCTCTCCTATTCGGTGCTGATCTTCAGCGGCCCTCTGGTTTCGTATCTGCCCTATGGAATCGCCGCGACCTTCACGGCGACCGCGGTGATCGCCGTTGTGATCGCGCTGGGCAGCACCTTTCCGTTCGCTGTAGGCGCCCCTGAAACGTCCACGGCGGCGGTCACCGGCATTCTGGCCGCATCGCTCGTGGAGCACATCACAACGACCGATCCTACGGCCCAGCTTCTCGGCCCGGTGCTGCTGACGCTCTCCGCCGCGACAATCATCACGGGACTCGTGCTGTGCAGCATGGGCCTTACCCGGATCGGCCGTGCGATCCGATACGTGCCTTATCCGGTGATCGGCGGATTTCTGGGCACGACGGCGCTCCTGATCACGCTCGGCGGAGTCCGGGTCATTACCGACCGCCCCCTGCGGTTCGACACCCTCGCCTCGTTCGCGAATCCCATGACGATGTACGAGCTCCTCGCAGGAGCTGCATTGGCATTCACGATCTATCTGATGTGGCATCGCTCCCGCAATCCGCTCGCGCTTCCAGCGATCCTGGTCGGCGGCGTTATGGTGGCTCATATCGCCTTTCATTTCGCAGGTGTTTCGCTGGAACAGGCGCAGATGCTCGGCTGGACATTCCAGTCCCCGCCGCGCGCCAGCCTGACGGCGCCATGGCGCCTGAGCGATATCGAGAACTACCCGTGGCAGGCGCTGCCCGGGCTGGTTGGCAACCTGATTGCCGTGATTTTCGTCACAGCGATCAGCACGCTGTTCAACACCACAGGCCTCGAGGTTGCGACAGGCCGCGAAGCAAATCTCGAGCGCGAACTGACTGTCGCAGGAACAGCCAATATCCTGTCGGGACTTTTCGGCGGCTATGCCGGATGCATCTCTCTCAGCCGGTCGCTGCTCAACACCAACGGCGGCGCAACGAGCCGCCTCTCGGGGCTGGTGGTAGCTACCGTCGCGGTCCTCATGCTGGTGGCCGATCCCGCACTGCTCGGCTACATGCCCAAGTTTATCCTCGGCGGCTTGCTGATCTATCTCGGGATCGATCAGCTCAATCGCTGGATTGTCGAATCGCGACGCAGGCTGTCCACCACCGAATACCTGTCGCTACTCGCGATCATTTTTATCATCATGACATGGGGCTTCATCGCCGGCGTCTTGATCGGAATCGTGATCGGCTGCGCGACATTCGCTCTGAGCGCATCGCGCATCAGCTCCATCAAGTTCGGCTTCAATGGAGCGGAGTATCGCAGTTCGCTCGACCGCTCGCGGCATGACCTCGCGCTGCTGGCCGCCCACGGCAGGGAAATTCACGGACTCAATCTGCAGAGCTATTTGTTTTTCGGTTCAGCCAATCGCCTCTACCAGCACGTCCGGGCGCTGCTGCAGCACCATCCCGAATGCCGGTATCTGGTGTTCGATTTCAAGCTGGTGACCGGCATCGACTCTTCGGCCGCCTACAGTTTCGCCCAGATCAGGCGCTCGGCAATCGAGAGCGGCGTCAAACTGGTTCTTGTCAATCTGCCGTCGGCGACCGAACGAATGCTGCGCTCAGGAGAGTTTCTATCCGGCGACATCCTGGTGATGCCGGAACTCGACCACGCGCTGGAATGGTGTGAGAACGAGATTATCGTCCGGCATCGCGGACACGAACAGGACGATGGCGATCTGCAGAGCTGGTTCGTCGCTATCCTCGGCAATAAGCACGACGCCGCCGAACTTGCGCAGCGTTGCGAACGTGTCGAGGTCGGCGCACTTGAGATCATCGCTCGAGCGGGCGAGCGGGCCGACTCCATGCTGTTTATTCTGAACGGCCGGGTTGGCGTGACCGTTGAAGCTGGCGATGGCCGAATCACGCGCGTGCGAAGTCTCGGGCGCCGAACCACAGTCGGAGAAATGGGTCTTGTTGCCGGTCAGCCCCGAAGCGCCACGATCCAGGCCGAAATCGATAGCGTTCTTTACGTGCTGCGCGCCGACGCCTTCAACGCGATTATGGCCGACAATCCGCAATTGGGCCAAAAGCTTTTGACTTACTTCATGTCAGTGATGGCCGAACGGCTTGCATTCGCGAGCCGTATGATTGGCGCGCTACGCCGTTAACGCAGCAGCTCTGAATCGAGCCGCCGCAAGATCAGGCCACGTGGCTCAAATACGCTTCGCGGCGGCCGAGCATGCGCTCCGCGGCAACCTTGGCCTCCTCACGGGTCGACGTTGCGAAGGTGCGGTACTCAAGGTCGAGCGACGTCACCGGATCGCGCTTGCCGAACCACGAGGCGAAAGATTTGGGTCCCGAGGTAATGGACGACAGCGCATGAGCGATGTTGTCGGTCGCCTCGAATGCGAACAGCGCACCGGACGATGCGTGCCTGACCTCGAAGATTCCCGGTCCGATCGGCGCTTCCAGTCTCTCGCCCCGAACGGCCTTCGGATAATGTTTCCACTCGCTCCAGGTCGTAATCATGGTGTCCTTCCGCCGCGCGGTGCGCGGTACTCCTACACGTGGTCACTCGTTGCCCGCACAGCGGGAAAAACTCCAACGAACACGGCTGGCAAATGGTTCCAGCCAAAAAGCGCCATCCCCCATATGGATGCAGGGGACGACGGCTTCAAGAACCATCGCGGTTAACGGTAGGTCACCCGATCGTGAACGATTGGCGCATCGTGGCAGCCCCGGCCAGGACGGCTGATCAGCACAGAGGATATGACCTGGCCGTCGTTCTAGACCGGCAGGCCCGCCGCCTGTGCCAGAGTCTTGAGGGACGCCTGCGGCCGCGCGCCGATGTGCTGGATCACCTCCGCGGCGGCGAGCGCGCCAAGCCGTCCGCACTGCTCATGGCTCAAACCGCGCACGATGCCGAACAGGAATCCGGCCGCGAACAGATCGCCCGCGCCCGTGGTGTCCACCACCTGCTTCACCGGAAATGCCGGAACCGGCGTCACCTTGTCCTTCGCAGCGACCACGCAGCCTTTTTCGCTGCGGGTGACCACAGCGAGTTGAGCATCGCCGCGCAATTGCGCCAGCGCCTTGTCGAAATCATCCGTTTGATAGAGCGAGGTCAGTTCGGCCTCGTTGGCGAAGACCAGATCAACCGTCTTGGTCCGGATCAGATCGAGGAATTCGTCGCGGTAACGGCCGACGCAAAATGCATCGGACAGCGTCAGCGCCACGCTGCGATTGTTGTCGTGAGCGATTTTGGAAGCTTTGAGAAAAGCCTCTTTCGCGTTGGCCGGATCCCACAGATAACCTTCGAGATAGACGATCGAGGAGGCCGCGATCTGCGCCGGATCGATATCGGCGGGCGACAGATCCTGCGCCGCGCCCAGATAGGTGTTCATGGTGCGCTCGCCGTCCGGCGTCACCAGAATGTAGGAGCATCCCGTCGCAGGGCCATCGGTCGCGGCCGTCGTCGTGAACGCAACGTTCGCCGCGCGGATGTCGTGACTGTACATGCGGCCGATCTGGTCGTCCTTGATTTTGCCTACATACGCCGCCTTCGCGCCAAAACCCGCCACGCCGAAAATGGTGTTCGCCGCCGAGCCGCCGGACATCTCGATGGCCGGGCCCATGGCCTCATAAATCGCGGCAGCGCGCGCCTCGTCGATCAAAGCCATCGAGCCCTTGGCCATGCCGTGCTGACCGAGAAAGGCGTCGTCGGTCTGCACCAGAATATCGAAGATGGCATTGCCGATTCCGAGAACGTCGTATGTCGCTGCGGTCATTAATGATAATCCTGCTGGGCGGGGGCCGGAACCGGCAAAAGCTGGTAGTTCATGGGGCCATGAAGGTCCGGCGACCTATCACGACAATGAGCCCGCCAGCAAGCATGTGATCCGCAGAATAGTTCGATGATCCGTCACATCCTCACAGTCTCGACCGGAACGCTGGCGTCGCGAACGCTGGGGTTCTTGCGCGACGCCCTGATCGCGGCGCTGCTCGGAGCCGGTCCGATCGCGGACGCGTTTCTGGTCGCCTTCCAGTTCATCAATGTGACGCGCCGCTCCTTCACCGAGGGCGCACTGAACGCCGCGCTGGTGCCGCATTATCTGCGCGTGCGGGAATCCGAAGGCGCGGCCGCCGCCGCAGCCTTCGCCGGACGTGTGCTCGGCAGCGTCAGTCTCATTCTGATCGGCATTGCGCTTGTACTGACATTGCTGATGCCGCTCGTCATCGCAGTGCTGGCGCCGGGATTTGTCGGCCGCGAGACCTTACAATTCGCTATCAACGACGCACGGCTGATGATGCCCTATTTCGCATTCGTCGGCCCCTCCATCGTGATGATCGGCGTCCTGAACGCCGAACACCGTTTCATGCTCACCGCATTTTCGCCTGTGTTGTTCAACATCACCATGATCGTCGTGCTGGTCGTGCTGCTGGTCTGGCGGCACGAGCCCTTGTTCTCGGCGACCGTTATCGCCGGCGCGGTCGGCGTCGCCGGCTGCCTGCAAATGCTGATCCTGATTCAGCGCAGGCCGTGGCGCGACGGCATCGCCACGCCGGTCCGGATTTCATTCGACCCGCAAATTCGCGGGTTTCTGCGCAAGGGCATTCCCGGCATGGTTGCCAACGCCGGCCCGCAATTCCTGATCGTCGGCGGCGCCATCATCGCCTCAAGCACGCCCGCCGCAGTGTCGTGGCTGTATTTCGCCAATCGCCTGATCGAATTACCGCTCGGCATGGTCGGCGTGGCGATGGGCACGGTGCTGGTGCCGGAACTCACCCGCGCCATCCGCAACGGTGACCGCCAGGCTCTGATGCAGGCAGAATCCCGCGGGGCTGAACTCGCGACTGCGCTGGTCTTGCCGGCGACGCTCGGCCTGATCCTGCTCAGCGAGCCGATCATCCGCGTGCTGTTCGAGCGTGGCGCATTCACGCCGGCGGATACCGCTGCCACCGCGCAGGCGCTGTCGATTCTTGCGCTCGGCCTGCCCGCGCACGTTCTGGTCAAGGTGCTGGCGCCGGCGTTTTTCGCGCGCGAGGACACCAAAACGCCACTGGCTGCAACGCTGCTCGGCATCGCAACGGCGGTGGTCTGCGGATTGTTCTTCGGGCACGCCTATGGCGCGAGCGGCGTCGCCGCCAGCATCTCGCTCGGCGCATGGTTCTGCGCCGCCGTGCTGGCCTGGCGCGGCGCGGCGACCTTCGGCTTTTCCATCGACGCCACCGCGCGGCGGCGGCTGCCGCGCATCGCGATGTGCGCGGCGGCGATGGGCGCGATGCTTTTCGTCGCAGAATCCTTCGTGTCCCCGGTGACGGCCACGGCAGGCTTTCCGGCCCAGATCACCATTCTCGGCGGGCTGGTGGCGGCCGGCGTGTCGTTCTACGGCCTGCTGCTGGACCTGTTCGGCGTGGTGAGCTGGGGCGAAGCCATCAGCAATTTGCGCGATGGCGGCTTGCGCGAGTAGCGCCGGCACGGCTAAAGACGCGCAGATAAAACGGCTGCCGGACGACGGCACGGGAATTGTAAAATGGCTGCAAAAGAACTGGTTTTTTCAGGCGTCCAGCCGACGGGCAATCTGCACCTCGGCAACTATCTCGGCGCGATCGTCAACTTCGTCAAACTCCAGGACACCCACAACTGCATCTACTGCGTGGTGGACCTGCATGCCATCACCGTCTGGCAGGATCCCGCCGAACTGACGCGCACGATCCGCGAGGTCACCGCAGCCTTCATCGCCAGCGGCATCGATCCGAAGAAGCACATCGTGTTCAACCAGAGCCAGGTCTCCGAACACGCTGAACTCGCATGGGTGTTCAACTGCGTGGCGCGGCTCGGATGGCTGAACCGCATGACCCAGTTCAAGGAAAAGGCCGGCAAGGACCGCGAGAACGCATCGGTCGGTCTCTACGCCTATCCGAACCTGATGGCTGCAGACATTCTCGTCTATCGCGCCACCCATGTGCCGGTCGGCGAAGACCAGAAGCAGCATCTCGAACTGGCGCGCGACATCGCTCAGAAATTCAACAACGACTTTTCCGACTCGATCCGCGCGCACAATTTCGGCGAGAAGTTCTTCCCGATGCCGGAGCCGCTGATCACCGGCCCCGCCACCCGCGTGATGTCGCTGCGCGACGGCACCAAGAAGATGTCGAAATCGGATCCCTCCGATTACTCGCGCATCAACCTCACCGACGACGCCGACAGCATTGCGCAGAAGGTCCGCAAGGCGAAAACCGATCCGGAACCGTTGCCGAGCGAGGAAGAAGGCCTGAAGAACCGTCCCGAAGCCGACAATCTGGTTGGCATCTATGCGGCATTGTCAGGACAGCCGCGAACGGACGTGCTGCGGGAATTCGGCGGCGGACAGTTCTCCGGCTTCAAGTCGACACTGGTCGATCTTGCGGTCTCCAAACTCGGGCCGATCGGCGCGGAAATGAAGAAACTGACGCAGGACGCCGCCTATGTGGACGCGGTGCTGGCCGACGGCGCCGATCGTGCGCGCGTCACTGCAGCGGAAACCATGAATGCGGTGAAGGACATCGTCGGTTTCATCCGCAAAAAGTAATACCGTTTCAACTCCATGTTGTCGTTATGGCCGGACATACCCGTTCGAAGGACGGTGTCTCTTCCGCTTGCCTATGTCCCGGCAAACTCACATTTTTTGGCTTCACGAATTCGCGAATCAAGTTCCGTCAAGCCTCTTCTCACCTTGTCGGCGCGCCCTCGCGCATGGCAGCATGATGCCGGTTCATCATCCGGGACATGCATGAGCAGCCAACGACGAAGTTACGAGCAGGGCCACAAGCCGAAATGTCTTGTCGTCGTTGACGACACCGCAGAGGGCGACCGCGCGGTGTATTACGCAAGCCGCTGGGCGGTCCGCGTCGGCGGTGGCGTGGTGATGCTGCGTGTTATCGACACCGGGGACCGCAACCAGCAATGGCTCGGCGTGGCCGACATCATGCGCGCGGAGGCCGAGGAGATCGCGAATGCGGCGCTCGACCGCGCCTCGGGCCGCGCCAACGGTATCGCAGCCATCACCCCGGAACGGGTGATCCGCGAGGGCGATCCCGGCGAGCAGATTCTCGACGTCATCGACAGGGACGTCGACATTGCGATGCTCGTTCTGGCGGCGAGCGCCGGCGCCGAAGGGCCGGGCCCGATCATCACCATTCTGGCGAAAACCGCCGGGACATTTCCAATCCCTATCACCGTGGTGCCCGGCAATCTCAGCGACAGCGACCTCGACGCGCTGTCATAAAGGCGGCGGACACCCGCCATGCGCCCTTGATCGGGCTTTTTCAGCCGCCATCTGTGCTATAGGGAACCCCTCACTTAACCCGTTCGCGCCGGCCTTGAACCGGCGATGCGCCGGAGATTTCGATGTTTATCCAGACCGAAGCGACCCCCAACCCCGCCACCCTGAAGTTCATTCCCGGCCGTGCCGTGCTCGACACCGGCACCATGGAATTTACCGACCGTGATTCCGCCACCCGCTCTCCGCTGGCCGAACGTCTGTTCGCCGTGCCAGGCGTCACCGGGGTGTTTTACGGCTCCGATTTTGTGACCGTCACCAAGGACGACAGCGACTGGCAGCACCTCAAGCCGGCGATCCTTGGCGTCATCATGGAGCACTACATGTCCGGCGCGCCACTGCTCGCCGACGGCCAGGTGGCAGACGGCGACGCACCACATGCTGAAGAATTCTTCAGCGAAGCCGACACCGAGACGGTCGCGATCATCAAGGACCTGCTCGAGACGCGTATCCGCCCGGCAGTCGCCGGTGACGGCGGCGACATCACCTTCCGGGGCTTCAAGGACGGCATCGTCTATCTCGATATGAAGGGCTCCTGCGCCGGCTGCCCGTCATCGACCGCGACGCTGAAGCATGGCATTCAGAACCTGCTGAAGCACTTCATTCCGGACGTTGTCGAAGTCCGGCCGATGTGACCGGCTGAGTTCAGATTTATTCCATGTTACGTCATGGCCGGGCTTCGTCCCGGCCATGACGATTCTTGGACACGGTATCCTCCCAACCGGGTCACCGGGACAACCCTGGCGATGGCAGGGTGTTTGCATCCAGTTGGCGTTCTTGGGCATTTCTTGGAAACCTCCAACGGTGCTAGATCACGTCCATGATCGTTCTTGCCATTGATACCGCGCTGGATTATTGCGCCGCCGCCGTCCTGGATGCCGGCGCACGGACCATGATCGCGCATGAAACGCTGGAGATGAAGCGCGGCCATGCCGAGGCGCTGATGCCGCTGATCGCGCGCGTTATGAAAACCTCTGGCCTGCGTTATCTCGACCTTGACCGCGTCGCCGTCACCACGGGACCCGGCAGCTTTACGGGATTGCGCGTCGGCATCTCCGCGGCACGCGGCATCGGCCTCGCCGCCGACAAGCCTGTGATCGGCCTCACCACCCTGTCGGCCTATGTCGCGCCGCTGGTCGCCGAGCAACAAGACCAGCCGATTGTCGCTGCGATCGATGCCCGGCACGACCATGTTTATTTTCAGGTCGTCGCCGGCAACGGCGCCGCCCTGATGCGGCCAGCCGTCGTTCCGATCGAAGACACCTTCGTGGCTTCGCGTTTCGGCGCGCTGCGCATGGTCGGCAATGCCGCGCGCATCCTTGCGGATCGATGGCCGCGCAACGTTCCGGCGCCATCCCTGGTCGATCCCAGGCCTGGTCCCGATATCGCATGGGTCGCACGGATCGGAGCCGCCACCGAGCCGGATGCCGCTCCAGCCAAGCCCTTCTATTTACGGCTGCCCGATGCCAAGCCGAAGGCCGGCTTCTCCCTGCCCGACGCTCGTTCATAGCCATGTCACGCCTCCCCGCATTTCTCGCCAGCTTGTTTCCGCAACTTTTCAAGCGGCCCGATGCCACGGTCGAACCCGCGAACCTGCGCGATGCGCCGCGGCTGTCGCAACTGCACCGTGCCTCGTTTCATCGCGGCTGGGGTACGGACGAATTCGAACAGATTCTGATCGAGCGCAACGCACTCGCGCATCGTCTGCGACTCGGCGGATCCACCATCGGCTTTATTGTGTCGCGCACCGCAGCGGATGAAGCGGAGATCCTGTCGGTTGCCGTTGCCCAGAAGCATCGCGGGCAGGGCTTCTCGCGCGATCTGCTGCGCACGCATCTTGGACATCTCGCGGGGCTCGGCCTGAAAACCGTATTTCTCGAAGTCGAGGAAAACAACCGTCCTGCCCGCGCTCTTTATGAACGCGCCGGATTTCGCGTCGTTGGCCGCCGCGAACGGTACTACAAGGACGCCAGCGGCGAACAATTGAACGCTGTCGTGATGCAACGAGACTTGTCGTAAGCTCCCTGCGGTGGCAAAACACGCTGGTGTGGTGGTTCGCAAGTCCGCAACCTTTTCTCAGCACGTCCATTTGCGGACTTGCGAACCAAAACCACACCAGAATAATAATTTCTAGTGTCCTTTTGAATCCGAAGTTCGCTATGGAACGCGCCGCAAAAGCAGGCGAACTTCGGATTCAGGACACTAGGTACCCACTGGAACCAACACCATGACGGCCCTCAAATCCATGCCTCCCGGCAAGCATACGGATATCGAGAAACGCTGCGCGGCAGCCGGCATGCGCATGACCGAGCAGCGCCGCGTCATCGCGCGCGTGCTGGCAGAAGCCGTGGACCATCCCGACGTCGAGGAGCTGTACCGGCGCTGCGTCGCGGTCGATGACAAAATCTCGATCTCGACGGTCTACCGCACAGTGAAGCTGTTCGAGGACGCCGGTATCATCGAGCGTCACGATTTCCGCGAGGGCCGCGCCCGCTACGAGCAGGTGCCCGAGAGTCATCACGACCATCTCATCAATCTGCGCGACGGCAAGGTGATCGAATTCACCTCCGAGGAAATCGAAAAGCTCCAGACCGAAATCGCGCGCAAGCTCGGCTACAAGCTGGTCGATCACCGGCTCGAGCTCTATTGCGTGCCGCTGGACGACGACAAGACTTGAGCACTTCGTCCCCTTACGACCTCATCATCTTCGATTGCGATGGCGTCCTTGTCGACAGCGAGGCGCTCGCATGCGTCGTTCATGCCGAAGTGTTGACGGAGTACGGCTACACGATCACCGCCGCGCAGGTGCATGAGCGTTTCCTCGGGCGTTCGGCGCGCGAAGCACGGCTTGAGGTCGAAAGCGAACTCGGTCGCGTTCTGCCCGACACCTATACCGTACAACTGCGGGCGACCATCGATCGGGTGTTCGGCGAAAAACTCACACCCGTTCCGCACATCGCCGAGACGCTCGGCAGATTGTCGCAGCGGACCTGCGTGGCGTCGTCAGGTACGCCGACGCGCATTCGCAGCAGCCTCGGCACCACCGAACTGATCGACTACTTCGCGCCCAACCTGTTTTCGGCGATGCAGGTCGAGCGCGGCAAACCCGCACCTGACCTGTTTCTGTTCGCCGCCGCGCAGATGAACACGCCACCGGCGCGATGCCTCGTCATCGAGGACAGCGTTCCGGGCGTCACCGGCGCGCGTGCCGCCGGCATGGCCGTGATCGGATTTACCGGCGGCAGCCACTGCCGCCCCGGGGACGCCGACCGGTTGCGCGCGGCCGGCGCCACAATCGTCATCGACGATATGCGCGATCTGCCGGCCCTGACCGCGCAAACCCTGAATCGCGATGAAATAACAGTCATTTAGCCTGTTTTTCGGTGATCCGGACACCGTGCGGTCGCTGGATTTCGCCAGCCTTTATCTATATCTGAAGCGCCAGAAAGCGGCCGGGAGCGCCGCCCGTCAGGATCTTAATGACCACGCCGCGCAAGCTGCACATCAAGTCATACGGCTGTCAGATGAATGTCTACGATGCACAACGCATGGTGGACACGCTGGCGCCTGAGGGATTCGTGGAGACGGCCAGTGTTGATGACGCGGACCTCGTGATCCTCAATACCTGTCACATTCGCGAGAAGGCATCCGAGAAGGTCTATTCTGAACTCGGCCGCCTGCGCACCGCCAAGGACGAGGCTGCACGCAACGGCCGCGAGATGCAGATCGCGGTCGCAGGCTGCGTCGCACAGGCGGAGGGCAGCGAGATCATCCGCCGCGAACGCGCCGTCGATATCGTGGTCGGCCCACAGAGCTATCATCATCTGCCGCAACTGCTCGCGAAGGCAAAGACCGACGGCCGCGCCATCGAAACCGAATTCCCCGTCGAAGACAAATTTGCGTCGCTGCCCGATCCGAAGCCGGCCGTAATCCGCGCACGCGGCATCTCGTCTTTCGTTACTGTGCAGGAAGGATGCGACAAGTTCTGCACCTTCTGCGTGGTGCCTTACACGCGCGGCATGGAAGTATCGCGTCCAGTTGCGCGCATCATCGACGACGTCCAGCGCCTCGCCGACAATGGTGTGCGCGAGATCACGCTGATCGGGCAGAACGTCAACGCGTTTCATGGCGACGGCGGCGACGGCCAGCCGTGGTCACTCGGCCGGCTGCTGTATCGTCTCGCCGAGATTCCAGGCATCGTCCGCCTGCGTTACTCGACCAGCCACCCCCGCGACGTTGATGAGGCGCTGATCGAAGCCCACCGCGACATTCCCGCCGTGATGCCGTTCGTGCATCTGCCGGTGCAGTCCGGCTCCGACCGCGTTCTGGAGGCGATGAACCGCAAGCATACCGCCGCGGATTACGCCCGGACCGTCGAACGGTTCCGCAAGGTGCGTGAAGACATTGCATTTTCATCGGATTTTATCGTCGGATTTCCCGGCGAAACCGAGGAAGATTTTTCGGCCACACTCGCGCTGGTCCGCCAAATCAGTTACGCTGGCGCCTATTCGTTCAAGTATTCCCCCCGCCCCGGAACGCCGGCCGCGGACATGCAGGAGACGGTCACGACCACGGTGATGGACGAGCGATTGGCGCGGCTCCAGGAGTTGATCGACAGCCAGCAGGCTGCCTTCAACGCGGCAGTGATCGGCAAGACGATCGATGTGCTGTTTGAGCGTGCCGCGCGCAATCCCGGTCAGATCGTCGGTCGCACCGCTTATCTGCAACCTGCTCACGTCATGGCGTCGCCCGACATTATCGGCCAGGTGCTGCCCGTCGCCATCGACAGCCTCGAACGCTACAGCCTGATCGGCGCCCTCGCCGGTTCCGCGCCGTCGCCCGTCGCGCCACTTTCCCATCCCGCCATGACCCCCGGAGCCTGAACCCTTGCCAAAAAGCGCATCGGATTCGCCGACACTCGCCCCAGGCCGCAAGCACGACGTTCAGACCCCGCACGAAGCCCAGATCGTCGTCGCCTTTGACGACAACGGCGCCGCCTCCGCCCTGGTCGGTCCCTACGGACAAAACCTCGCTTTGATCGAGCGCCGGCTCGGCGTGGTCGCCGACTCGCGGGGCAACCACATCACCATCGCAGGTTCCCGCGACGGCTGCGACGCAGCGCGACGGGTGCTCGAAATGCTCTACGAGCAGGCGGTGCGCGGCCAGGACATCGCGCAGGGTGATGTCGAAGGCGCGATCCGCGCCGTGATTGCACAGGGCTCTCTGTTCGAGTTCGACCCGAAGACGGCAAAATCGCAGTTCGAGGAAATCAATCTGCGCAAGCGCCCCGTGCGCGCCAGAACAGCTGCGCAGGATGCCTATATCCGCGCGCTGAAGCGGCACGAACTGGTATTCGGCATCGGTCCCGCCGGCACCGGCAAGACATGGCTGGCCGTGGCGCAGGCCTGCCAGCTGTTCGAGCGCAAGGAAGTCGATCGCATCATCCTGTCACGTCCGGCCGTGGAAGCCGGCGAACGTTTGGGTTTTTTGCCCGGCGACATGCGCGAGAAGGTCGATCCTTATCTGCGGCCAATCTACGACGCGCTCTACGACCTGATGGATTCGCGCATTGTCGAGCGCGGCCTGCAAAGCGGGGAAATCGAGATCGCGCCGCTGGCGTTCATGCGCGGCCGCACACTCACCAACGCGGCGATCATTCTCGACGAGGCGCAGAACACCACGTCGATGCAGATGAAAATGTTCCTGACGCGGCTTGGCGAGAACAGCCGCATGATCATCACCGGCGACCCGAGCCAGGTCGACCTGCCCAACGGCCAGCCGTCGGGACTCGCGGAAGCGGCCAAACTGCTCGACGGAGTCGAAGGCATCACACAGGTGAAATTCACCGCTCAGGACGTGATCCGTCATGAACTGGTGGCACGGATCGTCGCCGCTTACGAAGGCGCGCCGAAGCCCTCCGACACCGGCAAGCCTTGATCCATTCATCGCAACCGAGCTGACCGATAACGGTAAACAAGATTAGTGATATGATGCCCGCCCACATTCCCGCGACCGAAGTGCTTGTGACGGCTGACTGCTGGGCCCGTGAGAGCGGCGCGGAGACCACCATCCACCGCGCCATCGAAACAGCGGCTTCCATGGTCGATGCCGACACCGGCGACGCCGAGATCGCGGTCATGCTGACCGACGACGCCGGCATTCGCACCCTCAACAAGAACTGGCGGGGCATCGACAAGCCCACCAATGTCCTGTCGTTTCCTGCGCTGCAGCCGGAGCGCGCATCCAGTGGCGATGCGCCGCGGATGCTTGGCGACATCGCGATCGCCTATGAAACCACACGCAGCGAGGCCGACACCGAGCACAAGCCGTTCGATCACCATCTCAGCCATCTGGCGGTGCACGGTTTCCTGCATCT
>Ga0233449_1002576_pt1 | contig 14212 bp, 12 predicted proteins | sample SI_124_October20_FD_183012 | JGI IMG/M metagenome (GOLD analysis project Ga0233449, IMG submission 183012) | Seawater microbial communities from Saanich Inlet, British Columbia, Canada - SI_124_October2016_200_MG | ecosystem: Environmental > Aquatic > Marine > Inlet | place: Canada: British... | reverse complement strand
GTTTCCATTATTTCACAATCTGGGTGGGCAGATTTCCATTTTGGAACTGTTCTACAATTGTTCATCGTAACACGGTTTAATATTTTTCGTAGTTTGGTTAGCTCCTCTGTGTCCTTACTCCATTCATCTTTATCTTTGATATACATCGTTTCTCGTTTGATGTCCGTACAATGTATAGGTCGCTTTGTGATATCCATACCCTTTAAACGTTCCATGATCATCTTGGTCATACCATTTACATACCCATGATGTCCTATGTATTCTATCTCGTCTATTTGTACATCAAGATTACCAAGGAAGTCTGTTATGTTCATTGCGTCCTTACATGTATCATTGAGGAAAAAATTAAGATTGAATTGGTTGTTGTTTGTGGTGTTATTAATCGTTTTTCCTTCTTTGTATATTTCCACCATCTGTGTTTGTGTATCTTGAAGTTGTGATTGAGTTTGTTGAAGTAGTGATTGAGTATCCTGCATTTGTTTATTTTGCTCCACCATGAGTTGTTTGAATTCTTGATTTTCACGAAGCAATTCCAAAACCATATTTGGTTGGTTACCAATATCATTCGGTGGTGCAGTTGTATTTACATTTTCATCTATATCTATATTAGCAGTATTGCTTTCAGTATATGTACACCTATGCTTGTGATACCATAAACTATTTCGGGCTTTATATACCTTACCACATTCGCACTCAAAAAATTCGGCATTTTTTGGCATTTTTTCCGTTCTATTTGTTCTATTTTTGTGTTTTGCAGTCAACACGTGTTTGTCCCAATTACTTTTTTTGCTGCATTTAAATTTGCAAAATTCACATGAGTAATTTTCGGCATTTTTTGGCATTTTTTTTCGTTCTAAATGTTCTATATATTTAGAACAGAAAAAATGCCTAAATCATTTTTCCGAAAAGTATATTTTTTTTTTTCAGTAACAAACTGTTTTTATAAATTCGGGTTTTGCTGCATTATGCTCACAACTGGTTTTTCGTGTTTTTTCCGAAAAAGAAATGGCTGGACTTTTCAAAAATGGACATTTTCAGAATGTCCTTTTTTCGAAATCTGAAAGAGTTTTTTATTTTGTGTTTTTTCTGATAACTATATAAATTGAATATAGGACTTAAAGAACCAACCAATAATTTCACTAATTTGTGGGATTTATAAAAAGTGAGAATTTTATATAAATGTTATTCTTCCTCCGTTTCTTCTACTGGGTCATCTTCTATTTCTGTGGATGTTTCTTCTGAGTCTAACGCGATAATGGTAGTAGATACTCGTTTTTGTATATTTTGTTGTTGCATTAAGTACAAACAAGTGTCTGGTAAATAGGCAATACCATTCATAATAGAATTGTATGTACAGCTTGTCACAAACGTTTCGGGATTATTATCATATTTAACACTGTACCACCAATATGGCGGAATACTCACGGTGTAACCAGCATTAACATCAAATTCTAAAAACCTGATTTTCTCCATTTCATGTAAATATTTGCGTTGTGGTTTCCATAAATTAACTGGCGACCAGAATTCATACATGTCATAATCTTTATTTTGGTATAGATATTTGGTACTTTTCCATGGAGTCATTTTAATAGAAATTTTACCAGTAATGACAGTTAACAGTGTGCGTTCATTCTTGTGATATCTTAAAGGTGTAGATGTATTTTTGGAACCAACTAATATATCATATTGTGAATTCATAGTGAATGGTGGTTTAAAAAATTCATCGTTGGTCTGGAATGTTTTCAATAAACCAGCTTCGTCAATAGTAGTATGATTATTTTCTATAAAATAGGAAGACTTAGTATCAGTAGTCATAAGGGTTTCTGCACTACGGAATGGCATAATAGTAAAATCAACGGTTGGTGTGTCTGCATAATAGTCGCGAACATCTTTAACCTTTACATCATAGGAGTCAAGTATATCTAAATGTTCGTGGTCTAAGTCATTAAAGAATTCAGGGTGAGTAGATTTGTAATAAAATAATACGGGCTGTTTGATGTTACATACTTCTTGTAAATGAGTATTAGATACATAATCCATTTCATATATTTCCATATCTTCTCCCGTTTTATATTGATGTATTATGTGTATATACATGAATAGGATAAGTATAAATAAAAAAATATGAAAGAATGCGTTCATAAAAATATGCTATATATAATAACATATTTTTATCTTGTAGTCATTAGAACGAAGAAAGTTTAATCATTATCATCGCCGATTTTTGGGGCAAGATAAAATGTGAAATGTGCGTTATCATCATCTAATGCATATATAATTTTCATTGGAAAATCTTTAATAAGATGAATTTCAACATCCTTAGATAATTTATTATACATACAAATATTATGCAACATACTTAGACTAAATGATAATTTCATAACTTCTCCTTCAGTAATAGAATATTCGGTTAAGTCGTCAATATTGATATCAACTAACATTTTTCCAGCTTCGATGCTTATAGAATGCAGTATAATTTTATCCTCAGTGCAATGAATCTCAATTGTATCACCAAATATTTTCAGTTGATTTATTAAATTAGCAAAATTCGTGGAATCTATGGAAAATTCAGCCTCACTTTCAGTATCTGGAATGGCCATTAATTCACACTCTAAATCAATTAGCGGTAGTTCAAATCGTTTATTAAATATAGATGTGTTATTAGATGAAAAATTTACAAAGAGTTTATCATCGTCTTCATTGTATATAATTTGTATATTTTGTGATTTATCACGTGTATTTAATATTTTAAATAACATAGTAGCTGGTATGCCGAGTGTAATTGAAGCAGCACTGTTGTGTTCATATTCATCAAACCATGTGGACGGTAATGATAATTCAAATACCGAAACTCGCGCAGAATCCATAGATTGCATGAACATTTTCTCTTTATCGAATGTAACATTTATATGTTCTGTGAATAACCGAATATATTGGAATAGTAATCCGAATATTTCGGCCTTTCCTGTACTATTTATGGTAATATTCATATATTACTATACATTTTTATATTTTAAACCCTTTACCTAATTACTTTTATTTTTGTAATAGACATTTTACACCCTTGAAGATTTAAAACGCCGTTTTCACAGAGTAAAAATAATCAAAAATGTAAAATCAATAATAGGAATTTCACCTACGATGGTCTAACTTTTTCCACTTCTTCTTTGGTATTGGAAGTGGTGAAAGACGAAAATTGAAAACACGCAGGGCGTTCTTGCTTCTCTATCCAGCACTTTATACTATGAAATAATAATTTTTGTATAATTACGATGAAATATTTTGTGAATCTGTCAATTCAAGTTTTACAAGATTATCTTGAGAGTTAGAAACCGATAGCAATTCTGTATTATCAGCAGATGTTATTGTTTCATTTCCTAAATCAGATAATATATTAATACGTTCATCATATAACGTTTTATTTACATTCATGGTATATGTCTGTAATTGCATAACAATATCTTTTAATGAATTCATTTCAGTTACAATCATTTCAAACCGACTATTAAATTCATCAACAATCACAGGTAAATCTTCTGTATTATTACTACTATTATTTTGTACAATAGTTTCAATCTGTTTTAATCTTTGGTCCATTGTAGTTATAACTTGTTGGATGGTCATTTGTTTGTTATTGGATTGAGGTGGTGTTGGTTTCTCAATCGTAGGGGTGGGAGCTTGTTGTTGTGTAACACGTCTACGTATTGCTGCTGCATTTGAAGAACTCATATTAGATATACAAATAGTACAAAACTATTTAAATGATTTATTTAATATAATATATAAAATGTTGAAAAATGTGGTTGAAATAAATAAATACAAAGATAGGGATATTACAAAGGGGAGACATGAAGAGTACCAATATTTAAATCTTTTGAAAGATATTATGAACGAAGGTCATGATGAGGTTGGACGAAACGGTAATACTCGCTGTGTTTACGGTGCTGCTATGCATTTCTCTCTTGAAAATAATATAATCCCAAATTTAACCACTAAAAAGACAGCTTGGAAAACATGTCTCAAAGAATTATTATGGTTTATATCTGGTTCTACTGATACCAAAATTCTTACCGACCAAAAAGTTCATATTTGGGATGGAAATACAACATCAGAATTTCTGGAATCAAGAGGATTATCGCATTATACACCAGGTCGGCAAATTGGACCACTTTACTCGCACCAGTGGAGGTATTGGAATGCTAAATATGAAACTGATCCCAATACAGATTATACTGGTAAAGGAATAGACCAATTACAGAATGCAATAGATATGCTAAAAGACCCAGCGCAACGAACAAGCAGAAGAATTGTTATCTCCGCATGGAATCCTGAACAATTAGACGAAGGTGTTCTTCCCAGCTGCCATAGTTTTTTTCAATTTAATGTTGTTGATGGCAATAAATTAAGTTGTTCTCTCACAGCCAGATCTCAGGACGTTTTTTTGGGTGAACCATTCAATATAGCATCTTACGCTTTCCTTACACACTTAATTGCAAAACATTGTGATTTAGAACCGTATGAATTTATTTTATATGGTGGTAATTGTCATATCTATGATGATCATTTTGACCAAGTTAAAGAACAACTAACAAGAGAACCTTATCCATTCCCTGCATTAGAAATATTAAATAAAAGAAATAATATTAATGATTATGTAATTGAAGATTTTAAAATTCATGATTATCAACATCATCCACAGATAAAGGGGGCGATGAGGGCATAATTTTTGTAAATTAAATTTAGTAGAACCGCATATTTTTTATTTTCTAATGGGTTTCTATAGAATTAGTAAAATGGAACTATTACAAGAAACAGCAGATATTACAAAGAAATCATTTTTATCTCACGTATTTTCTATGACAGAAGAAAGTAATGCAGAGGTTTTAAATGTAATTCAATATTCAACAATGGGTGTTGTACCAGTAGTTATGTTGAATAAATTAATTCAACGTTTTGTACCCGAAGCAGATCCTGAGAAATCTTCTCTTGAGATTTTGTTGGAAGTATTTATTCAATTAGTTGTAATGTTTAGTGGAATTATATTTATTCATCGTATTATTAATTATTTACCAACATATAGCGGATTTAAGTATGAATCATTGAATTTAACCAATGTTATACTCGCGTTTTTAATCATTGTATTAAGTATTCAAACTAAGTTAGGCATAAAGGTGAATATTTTAGTAGACCGTTTACATGAATTGTGGAATGGTCCAGATTCTAAAGAAGGTATGAAAGAAAAAGGCGTACGTAGAAAACCAAATAATAAAGAACATATGACAAGCCAAGCAGATTATTTAGACCATAGTGGTACACAAAATGGTATATTTCCCCCAGGACCAGTCGCAACTACTCATCAAAACTCGGTGATGGAGTCGTATGACCATATGATGCAAGGTGGAAATGTGCATACAGAAATGAATAGTCCAATGATGAATATGGGTCCAGCACCTGCCAATGGAGTATTAGGTTCTTCTGCATTTGGGTCATCATTTTAGACCGTTGAACATTCAAAATGGAACAATTTGTGTGTTCAACAACCAGATACCACCCAGCAATTTGTAATAACGCCCGAAGGGCGTTCCATTTCAAATGTGCGGCGGTATACTTAATCAATTTTAGCATAATATAGGTAAATTACAAATAGAGTTGTAATTTACAAAAAATAATATAACTGTAATGTAATTACAATGCCAAATGATAACCAAGAATTAAAAAATAACGAAATAACTGAGAATGTATCATTAGATGTTGAACATATTGATAATACTCTTGGTACAGAAATACCATTACCAGAAGATGAACCAGAGGATGAACCAGATGATGAACCAGATGATGAACCAGAAGATGTAGATTTACATTTGAATCACAATAATAAAATAGATTGGTTTCAACAAACAGAATATATAGTTTTTAGTAATGAATTAAAATCAATGCAAAGAAATAACGTAATTATTTTGAAAGAATGTAAAGATAATAAACGATTGTTAGATTTAAAATATGATGATTTAAATACAATTGTAAATAATATTCAAACCTCTGTTATCTTTTTTTCAACTTTATCTGGGTTTATTCAAGCAACCCGAATACAATTTACTATGCCTGATGATATTAGTTCAATTATTTCGATTACGATTGCTACTTATATTTCACTGGTTCTTTCTATTTCAAAATATTATAAGTTGGATGAAATAAAAGAAAAAATCCAAACATTACGCGAAAAGTATTCATTGCTTCATAATAAGTTAGACCATCGTATGGATGTAATTGGTCCATGGGGAGCAAAGAAATTATGGATACATCAAGACCCAGTTCAAAAATTTAAAGAATGGAAAATGGTTTGTAAAGAATTGGACGATGATTATGAAGATATTATAAAAGATAAGCAATCATTAGTGACTGAATTTGAAATAATTATGGATACAAAATCCCGAAATGCATACTTTATTAAAAATAGACAATATAATTATGCAAATCGTGAATTATTATATGCTTGGGATAAAAAAGAAACAGAACTGGAAACTCGTATAACAAAAGAACAAGTGAAGCGTCGTCCTTCCTCTATTAAATTACAACATGAGGAATTAGACAATTGGGGGGATGAAGTCTAACCAGTATACAAACGTCCAATGGTGTATTTTGTTATACATAAAGTATAACAAAATATGTGAATTATTTTTTTTTTACACATTTGAATCCACTGTCACGTCTATATCCTCTTTTGCACGTTTTGTTACATCGGTTAGTAAAAGGGTTGAGCTCTTTATCTACAGGGCATCTTTTGATGGTTTTCGTTGTTTGTGTATTTTTTCCTGTATTCTTTTTTCTACATAAGAACTTTTCATTGCGTTCAAAACCGTTTTTGCATACATTTATACAGCGGTTGGTTTTAGGATTTAATTCTTTACCTGTTGGACATGCGAGTATTAATTCATCTAAAAATTTTTTCGTTGTTTTGGGCATATTTTGTTCGTCCTTTTTGTCTTGTTCCTTTACTGAACCGTCTACTAATAAATGGTTTTCAAATCTCATATTATATTTATCCAATAAACCATTACTTTTTAATATAGTTTCATATTTGATAATTACTTCGGTAGGTGATGGACGTTGAAATACATTACTATGTATCATACTGTTAAACAAATAAGACAAATCATTTACTAATTTTTTATCTATGAATTTTTGTGTTCTTGTGAGCATAGATAATAAACTGAAACCGATTCCAAAATTATCTAATGTTTCCATCGATGTTTTTAAAAATAAATCATAATCTGATTTTTTTAGGACGTGACACATTTTAGCAAATCCTTGCAACGTTCGTGCTCTTAATTCTTTTTGGGTTTCACGCTGAGAATCGTGCATATAATGTTCAACTTGGTTGAATGCATACGTGTAATATTTACGAAATAAATTTATTATATGCTTTAATTTTTGTTGACCTTCAAAATCAATTAATTCTCTATACTCAAGTTTGTTATATAATATAACTTCTGCTGGAAAAGACCAATGTATTCCATAAGGATAATCATTTTTGTTTGCAGCATTTTTCATTTTTAGCATTGTAGTCATTAAACCAAAATCGATAAAATTCACACGACCGGTTTCGTCATTATACACTATATTTTGTTGTTTTAGATCATGATGAACAAATTTTTTATCCATTAATACTTTTGAACCGTATAATATACGACTCATGTCTAACCAAAATTCTTCCATCTTACGTGCAGTGAGACGATTTTCTGGCATAGATTTAAATTTATCTTCTATACCAGTTAAATCAGCTCCTCCATTTTTTAATAACAATAATTTATAATTGTTTATATTTTTACTATCAAATCTTCTGCAATCATTTATAGCTGTTTTGTTTTTTTCGCCTTTATCAACATCACAAGAATCTGGTTCTCCTAAATAAAAATCTTCTTTCTTATCCGCTTTTTGAATTAATTTAAACTCTTTTAATTCAGCATCTGCGTGTCTTTTGATTAATAATTTTGAAACGTTATTCGGGTCAGGATCATAATTTTTATTTTTGCATTTTAAAGCTGGTTTATGAACACACCCATAACTACCCTCTCCTATTACTTTTGATGATGGCATTTGGTATATTCTATATGGATATAATTGTGTATTTATTTGGATAAAAAATCCATACTATTTACAATTTCCATTTTACGCATAGATTGTTCAAATGTATTTTCCCTTTCGAGATTAGCAAACAAGTATTCAGTGTTTGGACTGTCTTCGTTTTTTTTAATTTGTTTGTAAATAACATTGATTTTGGATGTGATGGTTTGAATCGTAGGTTTATTAGTTATTAATTCAATATTTGTTGGAATTGTTTCTGTAATAAGTGATACAGCAAAGTATAGCAAGAACCTACGTTTTTTGCTTGAAGCAGTGGTATATTTAATACAAAAAATACGAAAAAGAGAACTTAATAATTGAAAACAATATGGGCTTTTTTTCTCAGCATAATGAAACATAGCTTCCCATAAAATCCAAATAAGGTCTTGTTTGCATTTTGGTTCTACTGGATAATTCCGTGATTCACTGTGACACGGGTTTTTTCGTTTTTTGCATATTTGTTGAAATTCAATAATCCATTCAATCCAATAACACGCGTTAACCATATTTAATTTGTCTGGTGAAATATTGTATGCAAATTCATTGGCTGCAATGTATAATTCTTTAGGGTCATCTTTTTTAAATATAGGCTCAATGTAGGAAATATTTGGTGCTATTAATTTTTCAGACATTTGTGTTATGTCAAACTCTTCCTCACGATCTATTTTAATAGGTTCAAAACTATTGCGTTTGTTTGAATTGGCTAATACACCAATAATTTCAGCAAATAGAGAACGTATAGTAGGGTGATTTCTTAATTGTAATTCATTTAAGTATTGTCCCTGACTCATTATATTACGAAATATATCATATCTTTTTTCGGCATAGCATAATATTTTAGGATTACCTAAATGAATGTGTTTACCTACATAATATAGAATCGTTTCCCAAACCTCCATAAAATGTCCAGCACATATTAGCTCAGCACACCAATAACACGCAGGTTCTATGCGTCCTTTTTTTAGGTTCTCAATTAGTTGTTTGCGAACTTCTGTTTTTTTGTAATTTGAAAAGGATATACCTTTGAATTGGGTAGGAGTACGTATATCATTAATTTCAGTGTTATCGTTTACCTTTGGAATATTTGATTCGTCCATTTTATTTTATTCTGTATGTGTAAAAAAATATAGAAAAATAAACTTATTTAAGTTAATGACTCAAATGCGTATTCGTATTTTTTCAAGTTTTTGTGATAGTGCAGAAGCAAAAAGAATAGTAGATCAATGTTCATATTATGAGAATTCACCAGGTTCTCCATTTTTATCCTTTACTTCCGAAGATAATTACACACACGTAATTATTTGGAATACAGCTATGCCGAAAATTCGTGAAGGGGTACCTATAGAAAATGTTATTGGTTTTGCATATGAACCATGGGTTTACTTAGGATTAACAAAACAGTTTGTAGAGTATGCAAAGCAATACATATATAAATATTATATAGGTGACCAATTAAATTTACCAGCACCATTTATCGAAGGAAATGGATATTTAACATATAATGCACGATTGCCCGTTTTAAAACCAAATGTTAATAGAATGTCATTAATGATAAGTCAAAAAACGCATCAGCCAGGTCATAAATATCGTCACATATTAGCTAATGCAATATTAAAGACAGATTTACCTATAGATATCTATGGAAGAGGATGTAAATTTTATAAAAATGATTCACGCATAAAAGGGGGGTTTGAACAGTATGAAATGTATGATGGTTATGAGTTTCATATTTGTATTGAGAACATTCAAAGTAATCATTATTTTAGTGAAAAACTAATAAATTCATTATTAACAAATACAACTCCTGTATACTTGGGTTGTCGTAATATAGATGAATATTTTCCAGATAACGTCGTTCATTTAACTGGAGAACCGAATCAGGATATGCAATTACTAACAGATATTTGTACAAATCCAGACAAATATAAGAAAGATATTGATATTGAAACGATTGATAAAAAGGTTTCTGTAAAACATAATATAACTGAAATACTAAAAGAAATATAAAACCTATTATATATAATTTATAATTTATGAAATGGACCAAGACGATATAGACGATATAGACGAACAAGATGACCCAGACGAACAATCCTTTAATTTTGCGTGTGTTAAACCATCTAATTTTTGTAATCTTGATTTCAACATGCTAAAGTAGTTTTCTATTGAATTTGTGAAATGTTGGTATGGAACAGCATACAATATATTGTTATTCTTATTAACCAAATCCTTTATCCTCTGGTTTCTATGACTGCTCGCATTGTCAAGTATAATTAGTTTATTTTTATATTTTTCGGTTATGTGTTTTTCCAAAAATTCAATTAACCTGTCTGTATTTATTCCACTTTTTTCATATAACTCCCACCCTTCAACACCATTTACCGAGATAGCAAATATTCCAGTGTATTTTTTGAATACTTCTTGAGAATGTGTTTTTATTACACATCTTTTACCTTTCTCACTATAACAATGATGTCTTTTTTGTAATGACTTCACACTGGTTTCATCAATACAAATAATGTCTTCCATTTTGTATCTGTTGATTTCTTCGTAAAATTCTTTGATTTTTGAATTTATGTTTATATCCTTTCCAAATCGCTTTACTGGTTCATGTCTAATCCTTGTTATTTTCAATGTAATATTATTATCTTTTACAATTCGGTTAATGTGAGATTTATTCAAACTTACATCAGGATATTTATTTTTTAGTAAATACAATAAATCCTCCATTGTAATGGTTCTATTTTTCTTTAGTTCCTGTAATAAAAAATCTACATGTTCCTTTCTAACTTTACACCTTTGAAGATTTAAAATGGCACGGTTGATATATTTTTATACAATTATTATATGAAGCATAAAAGTCCAGACTATAAATTATCTGCTGTTAAATATTATTTGAATAATAAAGATGGATATGATAAAACCTGTAAAATATTTGACTGTAAGAAATCTTCAATCAAACGATGGATACATACATATAACACTACAAAAACTCTTACCAGAAAGAATAGAAACCCTGTATCATATAAGATAAATAAAGAACAAGTTAGAACCGCTCTAAATACGATTGATAAAAACGAACAAATTACGATGGACGAATTGATGATTGATATGAAACAAAAATATAATAATTTAGACATTACAAGTCAACATTTGGGTAGTATTGTTAGAGCAAATAACCGAACCAGAAAACGAACACGCCATAAACACTTTCCTAAAGAACGATGGAAACAACCTACTAATCAAAATCGTGAATTAGAAACATTCTATAACGAAGTTCGCAAATATCCAATTGATAAAATTATTTGTTTGGACGAAACTAGTATTGGTTCTCATTTGAAGCCATCGTATAGTAGATGTTATATTGGAAAGAGGTGTGTAATCAAAACAAATAATAGTTTTGTATTTCGCAGTTTTACTTTGTTAGTTGCTATTAACAATTCAAAGTGCGTTGGAAAAATATTTTATGATAAGGGTGGAACTACCAAGGAAAGAATGGTGGATTTTATTGAAACACAAATCGCACCTAAATACAAAGACCATCTTATTATATTAGATAATGCTGGTAGTCATCATAACAACCTGGTTAAAGAAGCAATACTAAAAAGTGGTAATAAATATTTGTTTTCCGTCCCATATAATCCAGAAACGAATTCTCCAATAGAAAGTTATTTCAATCAAATAAAAACCTACATCAAAAAGAACCGTGATGTGTATACATTTGAAGGATTAGAGAAGAATGTTGATAAAGCGATAAACACCGTAAAACCTGAAAATTATAAAAATTATTTCAAAAATGCTTACGGAATAAAAGATAGTATAAATTATACACGGCAACCATCAACTCGTAAATGTAAACTGAAAAAATATAAACCGTAATTCACTTAAAAATATTTATATTGATATATTAGATATGAATATAGACGACATACTGATTGAAAACGAAAAACTTAAAGTAGAAAATATAGAATTAAAACGACAAGTAGACACATATTCTAAACCACAGAAGTCATATTATGAACGAAATAAGGAAGTCGTAAATCAAAAGGCGAAGGAAAGAATGAAACAAATATCACAAGAAAACCCAGAAAAGTTAAAGGAAATAAACAGAAAGGCATATTTAAAACGAAAAGAAAAAATGGCGGTCAGTAATATTTAGAAGAAATACATTTTCATAAAAAACTGAAATATTTAGGAATAATTAATATTTTGATAAAGAACTTAAAATTATTTTCTTTATCTAATATATAGAATGGAAAAGGCGAAAGAGAAACCACACGAGTTTTTCAAATCCACAAAAACTTCTCTAAAAAGCATACTGAAACACCCTGAAATCAACACAACGAAAATCAATGATGTAGTTATCAAGGCACATAAAATCGTTATTCATACCTTACAATTTCTAAAAATGTATATTCTTCATCATTACCAAACATACTCTCATACCATACCGATTATTGATAAGGTTTTGATTTTGAATGTTATGAAGGTTGTTTGTGGCGAAAAACATACCAAAACAGGAAAACCACCCAAGAAAGAAACTGTGGAACTCACCTCAAAACTCACTTCCTTTTACACAGAACATTACAAACCATATACACAACCAGAGCAATTGGATTATGAATATATGAGTAATGTGCTTTCTTACCTATGTGAAGACATTATGACGATGTATGAAAATAACATTCAACTACATTATGTGAATTATGTAGAGCGATATGTAAATGTGGTTTGGAAAAAGAAGATGATGATTGATAAGATACGGAAAATATTTCATACCAAAAAAGAAAAGGAAGTACGAATTCGGCAATTGGAAAAAGAGTTGCGAAAGATAAAGAATGACTTACTGAATGTTGATGATGTAGATGAGAATACATCACTACCACATTATCATAAATGGATTACCAAACAAAAGAAACATATTCTTCCAGACAAAGAGAAGTTCCAAAAACAAAGCATCTATTATGATTTGAAATGTAAACCGATGGATTATTTCCCCTGTATGATTGCGATGATGAAACAAGTTGAAACTGATGAGGAAACAATCAGTAATGTTTTTCCTTTACGAAGTAGTATTGCTCCTGGTTATATTCGGTTAGACACGATTACATTAGTGTATTTGCTTTTACGAAAAGAACAAGGAAAGAAAAGTGATTTTAGTAATCAAGGCAATACCAAGAAACACGAAGATAAAATATGGAAGTTCTTTTTCCGCACAGAAAAGAAAGTGTTTCATAAGACAGATTTTTCATTCCATCATATGATTTCTACTGATGGTGTTGGAGTAAGTGTATTATTTTTACGAGAAGATTTAGTAGGAAAACGATTACCAAGTGCTAAAAAAGGTGTATCAAAAGAATTGTATATTGATGAACTGAATGATTATTCTGCTTTACGAGATAAAACGATTGTGGGCGTCGATCCGGGTAAAGAAGATTTGATTTATTGTGTTGATGACGCTTCCAAAGATGCGAATGTATTTCGGTATTCACAGAACCAACGAAGGAAAGAAACCAAGATGAAAAAATACAACAATATCATATTGGGTATGAAAACCAATAAAATACAAGGAAAGAGTGTGATTGAATATGAAACTGATTTGTCTTTGTATAATCGTAAAACACTTTATATGGATAAGTTCAAGGCATATGTAACCGAAAAGAATAGAATAAACCATATATTATTTGATTTTTACTCAAAACAATTATTCCGCAAGTTAAAGTTTGGAAGACATATCAATATCAAACGAAACGAACAAAAGATGATGAGTGATTTCATGAAGATGTATGGTAATCCTGAAAATGTAGTTATTTGTATAGGAGACTGGGAACAACGAAAGCAAATGAAATACAAAGAACCAACATTAGGAATAGGAATGAGAAGTTTGCTTCGTAAAAACAACTACAATGTATATTTAGTAGATGAGTTTAGAAGCAGTTGTAAATGCTCCAAATGTGATGGAGGAGTATGTGAGAAGTTTATGGTAAGGAAAAATCCCAGACCAAATAAAGATGATATGCGGTTGGTTCACGGGCTACTACATTGTAAGAATGGTTGTGGCGAGTGGAACAGAGACCGCAATGGTTCA
>Ga0233449_1002560_pt1 | contig 14254 bp, 13 predicted proteins | sample SI_124_October20_FD_183012 | JGI IMG/M metagenome (GOLD analysis project Ga0233449, IMG submission 183012) | Seawater microbial communities from Saanich Inlet, British Columbia, Canada - SI_124_October2016_200_MG | ecosystem: Environmental > Aquatic > Marine > Inlet | place: Canada: British... | reverse complement strand
TGGTCATAGGACCATATGTTATACTCTGTTTTATCTTTTCTGCAGGACCATTTAGTATGCTTTTATCTATAATCGAGTTACCTTGCATGCTATATGATAGTGCTGTTAACACTCCTACCATTTTACTAATTACATCTTTTATCCATATTAAAGACTTTTGTGTCTCAGACAGTAAATTAAAAATTACATTATATATATTTTCAAATACGTCACTTGTATTATCTCTCATAGCAAAAAGGTCTGTGCGTGTATTATCAACAATGTTATTTAGTGACTTCATTCTATTATTTAGAGTATCTATATCAACTTTTACTGGTTCTAATATGTTATTAATATTTTTTGAATCCGCTGATTTAACACAGCGCATAAAATTTTTAGCAGCATTGTGTCCAACTAATCCAACAAATGGCATTACTAATGGATTACACCTATTCGCAGCCCATGATTTATCTGCTGTTGCAATATATTCGCTAATTGTTGAATACATAATTATAGTTAAAAATACAAACAGAATTAACAATGTTAGCATTATATCCGTAATTGCCATGTTATTCTATACTGTGACAAAATATTATGTTTTTAATGGTTTATAATTTAAAAATAAAAAAGGTGTCTATTATACGATGAATGATAAAGAACGTCTACATTTAAGCAAAATGATAAAGGCAAATGACGTAGAGAATGTTACAGACAATATTAGAGAGAAAAAACACAGTAGTTTGATTGAAAAAGATATTCTCGAGATGGTTAGAATTAAAAAGGAATTCTCTCATATAAATAATCCAGAACACATGAAATTACTATTGGAAACCAAATGTAGTTTTTTACATGAACATTATACTGATATTTTTAACCGTCTCAAGAAAGATGAACTGAATCTTGATATTATGGCAAAATTCCTTCACATATTGAAACAAATTGAGTCAAGCAATATTGACCAACATGAAGGTGCTTTTTTAATTGGAAAATATCTTAAGGAGATTTACATTGATAGTGCTCTTCAGCGAGGAGAAAAGCTAGACGAAAAGTTTTCAAAAACAAATGATAAACCAAAACCAAAAGATATTTCTTGGTCTCAATTTAAAAATATGAAAACATTAAATAGAAAATTGTAATATTAAATAGTAAGTTGTTATAAAGTATAACGATATGTCATATATAGCAGTTATTGTAGAATCTCCTGCAAAATGTTCAAAGATCGAGTCATTCCTTGGTTCTGGATATAAATGTATGGCAAGTTTCGGCCATATTAGAACCATGGATCATATAGATTGTATTTCAGTTGACGACAATTTTGCTCCTACATTTAAGATACTTGACAGCAAGACAAGACAGATTAAATCTTTGGATAATTTTATTCGTAAAGCGTCTGAAGTAATTCTTGCTACAGATGATGATCGCGAAGGAGAAGCAATCGCGTGGCACATCTGTGAACATTTTAAACTTAATGTTGAATCAACAAAGAGAATTGTGTTTCATGAAATTACTCAACAAGCAGTTTTAACTGCTCTTAAAAATCATACAATTATTAATATGAATATTGTTGAAGCACAACAAGCTAGACAAATTTTAGATTTGCTTGTCGGATTCAAGATTTCACCTGTTTTATGGGGAAATATATCGTATAAAACAGCTATTCCGTTGTCTGCTGGGCGGTGTCAGACACCTGCGTTGAGATTAATTTATGAAAATCAAAAAGAAATAGATGGTTCGCCTGGCACCAAAACATACAATACAGTTGGTTATTTCACCTCACGCAATCTAGGATTTGAACTTAATTATAATTATAATAACGAAGTTGATATGAAACAATTTCTAGTAGATTCTGCAACATTTAATCACGAATACCTTTGTGGAGACATCAGAACAATCATTAAAAAACAACCAACTCCTTATAACACCAGTTCATTACAACAGTCAAGTAGTGTTTCCCTTAAGCTTTCACCAAAAGCCACCATGTCATGTTGTCAAAAACTATACGAAGCAGGATATATTACCTATATGAGAACAGATAGTACATCATACAGCAATGAATTTGTTATAAAAACAAATGATTTTATTCGCAAGACGTATGGCAAAGAATTTATTCTAACGAAGAGTATTTCAGAATCAAATAATATTCAATGCGATACATCAAGCGCTCATGAGGCAATCCGTCCAACGGATATTTGTATAGAATCTATAGAAAAATCTAAAACTATTGGAGAAAAAGAAATGAAAGTTTATTTATTAATTCGTAAAAACACACTTGAAAGTTGTATGTGTCAAGCAACATACTCGTGCTTAACTGCTGTGATCACGGCTCCGCATCAGCATGAATACAAATATTCAACAGAGCAAGTAATCTTTGATGGGTGGAAAATAGTATCCAAAAATGACAAACCAGATTCGACATTAAGTTTTATACAAATGGTTAAGTGTGGGCCTATAAAATACAAAAAAATATTATCTAAAATCTCTATGAAACAATTAAAAAGTCATTATACAGAAGCAAAATTGGTACAACTTTTAGAACAAAGAGGTATTGGAAGACCATCTACGTTTGCTAGTTTAATTGATAAAATCCAAGAAAGAGGATATGTTAAAAAGACAGATATAGCTGGTAAACAATTTGAATGTATTGATTATTCGCTTGAACCAGATATGTTGACAGAGACACAGGTGACTCGAGATTTTGGAGTAGAAAAAGGAAAGATAGTTATCCAACAAATTGGCGTAATTGTTATAGAATTCTTGCTTAAACATTTTGATAAATTGTTCAATTATGACTATACTAAGAACATGGAAGATATATTAGATGGTGTAGCACAAGGAGATGAGGTATGGCATGTTATTTGTAGAGAATGTTATGAAGAACTCGAAACATTATCAAAAGGACTATATAACGGCAAGTCGGAAACAATAGAGCTAGATGATAAACATACATATATGATTGCGAAGTATGGTCCTGTTATAAAATGTGTTGATAATGGTAAAACTACCTTCAAAAAAGTGAGGGATGATATAGACCTATCGAAAATGAGAGATGGTGGATATACAATGTCAGAATTATGCGATACAAAACCTTCAACAAACGAAGGTCGGATGTTAGGTAATTATAAAGAAGCTCCTGTAGTGATTAAACAGAGCAAGTTTGGCACATATATAGAATGGAATGGGTCAAAGATAAATATTAAAAATAGCGAAGACGCATATAATACTTTTGAGTTAGGCGACGTTGTTGATTTGCTTGTAAAACCAATTATTCTTGAAATATCTCCTGACGCATCTATTAGGCGAGGCGAATACGGAACATATATATATTATAAAACAAAGAAGATGAAGAAACCAAAGTTCATTTCATTAGACAGTTCTTTGTCAGTTACGTGTAGTGTTTATGAAGCAAAATCATGGTTGAAAAAAAAACACGATATTGTTATTTAATATCACAATATAAGATATGATGTGGTTACTATTTGTGATTGCATTTATAGGTATGTCAATTATGATTGTTCTGACTGCTCCCTTATCACGTGACGGAGTTAGTGGACCTGCTTCCGCCAGTGTATGGGGATACGGTACAATAGCAATATCTGTTCTTGGTCTCATATTTACAATGATTGGTGAGAGAATTAATAATAGAATGAAACCACCGCCTTCCAACTCGATATCGTGGGCGGTTTTTACAGCACCAGCATTTTTAATGTTATTGGTTTTAATTTTTATAATAACAATGACGTCTCATTACTATATAAGGATTAACAAAGGAGATGTTTCAAAAGACTATTATAAATATAGTTCTCTCGCAACTTTTTCAATATGCTGTCAATACTTATTACTTGTTTATTATATTTTAACTGAGAATAAAACCATAGTTAATGACAATAAATATCCACTTGTTTTCCTAAATTATTTGTTTACAATATGCAATTTACTCATTATTATCATGTTATCAATTGTAGCTAATTATTTTATTACAGACGGCTAATTGTTAATATGGAAAAATTTGAATGTTATTCCGCAGTCATTTTCAGTAATCCAAACGCCGGATATTTTAAGCATTAAATTTATATCATATGATTTATGATTATTGTTTAATACATCAACACAATCAAAAACTAAGATAGACAAACTAGCTAACTGGTCTTTTAGTCTATATATTTTGGAAAGATTTGGTCTATCTATACTGTTTAATATTAATTCCTCTATTTTAATAAGGGTCTCTATTTGTGTTGTATTTATCTTAGGGTCTAGTATGTATTTGTATTTTTTGAAGTATTTATCTGAACGCATAACAGTAAAAAATGTATTTATATATATACCGCTCATTGAAAATAGTCCGTTACTAAATCCTGTTTGTACAAAGAGACTGTCCGGAACAACTTTATTGTCAACTTCATCGTAAAAAAAAATATTTTTTTTAGTTATCATTTCGCCACCAACGACGACGTTCATTAATTATACTTACTCAATGTTTTTAAGTTATTATTGATTTGGCATATCTTTATTATAATCATCATAATAAAGATATGAATATTCATTGAATAATGAAACCACTTGATACTCATTTTGAAGATTATTTATGTAATGAAAAAAACAATTCACTTCATCCATATCTTCACAAACTATATAATTCATTTCCAGATGACGTCAGAGACCTTAAAAATATTATATTTTATGGACCAAAAGGTGTAGGTAAATATAGTCAAATGCTTAGGTCGATTGTTAAATATTCTCCTTCAGAGCTTAAATACGATAAGAAGCTTGTTCATGATTATAGTAAACTTACATACATAATAAGAATTAGCGATATACATTTTGAAATAGATATGTCATTATTAGGGTGTAATTCAAAGAATTTATGGAATGATATTTATAAATATATTGTTGATGTTATTCTCTCTCGAAAAAATAAACAAGGTATAATAGTTTGTAAATATTTTCACGATATACACAGTGAGTTGCTTGATTCTTTTTATTGTTATATCAAGAATAATGGTACAAATGAAAATGACATTGACATTAAATTTATATTAATAACTGAACAAATTAGCTTTATACCAGACTGTATAGTAGATACTTGTAAAATTATACGAGTTCAAAGACCAAGTAGAAGCCAATATAACAAGTGTCTAAAAATTAAAATGCACAAAGACATTATTCTTAACAATATAACGAATATTAAAAATATTACATCACATATTCATACGACAAACGAGTATAATATTCTATGTGACGAGATAATTGATATAATCATACACCCAGAGAGTCTATGTTACACTGTTTTGCGTGACAAATTATACGATTTGTTGATATATAATATGGCTCTACATGAATGTATTTGGTATATACTTTGTTTTTTAATAAAAGAAGACCATATAAAAGAACCGGATATCCCTAACATAATGTTAAAAACATATAGTTGTATTCATTATTATAATAACAATTATAGGCCCATTTATCATTTAGAGCGGTTCGTCTTTTACTTGGTAAATACAATACATGGATATTCAATCAGCTTGTGATATTCTTGGAATTGTCGATAAAAAAATCACAGAAAAAACTATCAAAAAAGCCTATTTTAAAAAAGCGCTTATTTGGCATCCTGATAAAAATAAAGATCCTATGTGTACACAGCGCTTCTGCGAAATTCAGGACGCCTACGTTTTTTTAAAGTTACAAACAGATACCGATACAGATATATGCGACGATATTAAAGATGAATGTGACGCAGGATTTCTTGCTAAGTTCATAAGCATAACTACAGGAATAAAGATTGAATCTGACCAGATACAACCGGTTATAGACCAACTTAAGAAAGGATGCGAAGATACTGCATTTAAGCTTATTATGAACCTAGATAAGTCAAAAGCAAATAGAATATATAATTTTATTAAAAATAACTATTTTATATTTGGAATAGATTACAAATGTGTAGAGAGAATGGAGAAAATAATCAACAGTCCTATAGAAACTCTCGTATTAACTCCAAAACTTGAAAATCTAGTTAATTGTGACATATATAATTTAGAACACGATAACGGTTCATCCTATTATATACCTTTATGGCACGATGAATTAGAATTTCGCAACGAACTTTCTCATTTTGTTGTCAAAATTCAACCTATCATACCAGATAATACCGAAATTGATGATGACAATAATATTCATATTTATCATATATTTTGTATTCGCGAACTATTTAGAAAAGAAAATTATATTATAAATATTGGCTCTCAAGAATTTATAATAAAAGTTGCTGATTTATTTATGAGACAAAGACAAAAGGTTGTATTTGAGAATCAAGGCATACCAAAAGTTGATGTGAAAGACGTCTTTGAAGTTTCTAAACGTAGCGATGTAATAGTTCATATTGATCTGGTATAACTTCAATCGGTTGCGGCAGTGAATTTCATAGGTCTGCCATCGTAGTATATATCAAATACTCCAACATGGTTCAATGTGTTAAAATATTCGTCATTCGCCGTTTTATATTCAGGTGTATTAATAATTTTAGTTAAAGCGCTCCACATATCAATCACGTTGTTTATTTTATAAGGGAATTCTTTAGAAAGAATCTCCTTTGTCCCATATTGTCCTGTATATTCTACTTTATTAACTATGTTTTGTAAATAGGTTCTTTGTCTAGGAAATCTGATAGTTGTTGCTAATCTTAAATCATGGCTAATATTTCTTTTTTGAGAACTTATATAATGAAAACTTCCGGGATGTCGTTCTGGTCCTAATATATTGAGTCCGTTATTAGATCCACATTGAGGATCACAAGCGGTTGTTCTACATATAATATTATATGTTTTGAGCGAATTGTTGTCACCATCGTCATAAAAACTCCTTCCATAATCTATTATTTTTGCAATATATCTGCTTTTGAATGTATGAATAACTCGTTCAGAAAAATGATATCTGTAAGTTATATAAGCATTTTTATGTGGTTCATATAACAAAATGTTCTCCTGATGTAAATCGTAATGAGTAAAGTGTTTTGCTAAACTTGCTAATGGCATATAGATTTGATATAGTACACATATCATCTCCTGATTAAATCCAGAAACTATTTTATCAGGAGAACTTAAATTCAGAATTTCTTTATTTAACTTGCTAAAGCTCTTGGCATTTTTTATATGTTGAATTAAAATAGCTATATATTTTGATTTTAAACATCCAGACGAATAATCTATTTTATTTAAACGCGACAAACTATCTCCAAGATTCTTATTTGAAATATTTTCTGTAGTTTTAGATTCATTCCAAGAATGTTCGTCGTTATATGAGAACATTCCATATGTTTCTAAAAAACACGGAAATAACCTGTTTTGTTTGTTTATATATTTACCAACTTCGTACTCATACATAAGATTATCTCCAGTTTTTTTAGCAGAAGATTTTAATACAGCATAAGCTTCATATCCTTCGCGAATGTATTTAATTTCTTTAACAAACCCGTTCGCAGATACAGCTCCAATTGTTTTAATTGGAGATGATGCAAGTTCAAAATTTGAAAAATTATTAAAAAATGAATTTATTTTCTGGATTTGACTACCAAACGCAATACACGCACCAGAATCCGAACAAATTGTTTTCAAAAAAACTACTCTTCGTCTATCTCCTGTTTTCATCATGAAACTTCCTATTTTTAATTTTGCCATTTTCTTATTTACCTTCTTGCGTTTTTTTGTTATAGCACACTTGTTTGTTTTGTCTAAAAAATAAGGCGTATTTAATCTACAATAATTGCGCTTTCCGCGTGTGAATTGACATATACGAGGCATGTTATAACATGGCTCTCTTGATTTCTTACGACACTTTGAAAAACATTTTTGAACCATATATATAAGTTTTTAATATTTTCTCGCGGTATTGAAATGATGAATTCATATCTAAATGTCAACAATAAGTATTCATTTTATATGGGTTCATCTCCATTTAAACCTTCTGCAACTACGCAAGGAAGTATTTCAACAATTGATTCATTTAATTTAAATAGAAATAAATATTCAGGGGATAAAAGTTCAAGCTCTATAACTGCTAGAAGAAAAGCAATTGCTATAGGGAAAAATAAGTATCGACACGGAGTTAACCCTGGAGCAGCAAGTTCTTACGCAACCATTAATTCAAATGATGTTAAATCTGCTTTAACAAAAGTTAGAGGAGGCGGGTCAGTAGCTCCTGCTAAGAAGGGATTTTACGCATGACAATAAAAAATTTAGAAACTATTTATTCTTATTTATTCTTATTTATTCTTTACGGCGAACAACTCGTTTTTTTGTTTTCTTGGAATCTGTTTCTTCTGCTGCGTCGGACGGCTCGTCTGTAGGTGTTTCTTTTTCAGTTGCCGGCTCCTCCTCATCTTCACTTTCTACAACTTCTACCGCTTCCTCATTTTTATCATCTTCTTCATCTTTCTGTACTGCTAGTTGGGAAACTTCTGCTGTTGTCAAACTAATAAAGCATTTGCCTGAAATAGACGCTTTTGGCTTAACAAGTGCTTGGTGTAGACGCCAAGTAACACCAAACTTTCCATTGACAAAGTACACTCCTCCGCATTTAATAATAGTTGCTACATTACAACCTTTTGTGATGAGTTCCTCTGGCGTAATACTGGAATCTGTGTTTGGGTATAGTGACTTTTGTTCAATATCATAAATTTCGCACTTGAATACGTCGTCCCAGCAATCAAGTTTTACTCGAAGAGTTGGCGCCGTTCCAGCTCGTCGCTCGCCAGTGTCCTTGTCCTTGGACCAATATAGCATAGGGTTAAAGAGTACATCTACTTGCCCATCTGTCAGTTTTGCCTTGTTAAACCATTCTTTAGAATAGGTGATTGCATCAGCCTTGATTTGCTCCTCCATAGCAATAATCGCATTTAGCACCTGTGTAGTTTGTTCAGTAGCATATTCTTCATTGGGAAACTGTAGGGACATATCGAACGATACACGACCAGTCGTGTCATCAACACGACGATTTACTCCCCAGGTAAGCATAAGAGGCATACTAAGATAAAGTTGCCGACCACTGGCTTTATTTACAATACCTACACCTTTTCCACCAGCCTTATTCAGGCGAGGCTTAGTGTAGCCAATATCTTTCGAGGCGTTGAATGTGGTCGCGGGGATGATCATGTCTGTCTGGCTCATTGTGTGTTGGATGTTATATATATAGTAGCAATATCTCTATTTCAATTTTTTGATAAATTGTTATAGTTACAGCTAGTTTAAAGAGGTCAGAACTACTTATAGTTGTTAATATAAGTATTTCAATAATTAGGGCTGAATAAATTATTTATATTAATAAAGATATTTAGGCTTTAGGCTTTGCGGCTGCTGCTGCGGCTGCGGCTACGGCTGCAGCAGACTTGGCAAAATGCGGGCTCATGAACTTCTGAAGGTTGAAATATGTGAGTTCGTCATCACTCTTCAAGCTTAGAAGAGTAACAAGTTTAGCGTCTGGGATAATTCGGCGACCATTTTTAGGATCCTGTAGAGAATGAGCACGAATGTACGAATTAATTTCCTTAGTAACCTCTGTGCGCGCCATCTCAACACCTTTTTCCTTGCCAAGGAATTTTGCGAGTTCGGCGCTGATTAGAGTGGGCTTGACAAATCCGCTTGGCTGGCGGTTGCTTTTTGCTCGCTTATTTTTCTTTCCTGCTTTGTTTGCCAGTTTGAGTTCGCGAGTGGCTTTCTTCTCTAGAACACGAAGAGAAGTGCGCAGCACAGAAAGCTGTTGAGAAAGTGCTTGTGCATGAGACAATACCTGTACGAATTCGGCGGATAGAGGAGTGTCCTGCGTTACAAGGTCTTCTGGAAGCACCTCAGAAGTAACATCGTTTTTGGGTGCCTTTACAGCAGGATCAACTACCTTTTTAGTAGATGATTGTTCAGCAACAGGCGCTTTCTTTGTTTCGGGCTTTGTTGCTTTTCCGGTCGCCTTAACATTGGCCACAGGAGGGGTCTCAGATTCGGGTTTCTTTGCTCGCACCATTATACACTATATTAAGAGTTCTTTTTAAGTGATTTAACGCATTACAATCTATTACGAGTCCCTAGGTGTATTGAGTCCTTAATATTGAGATACTGATTGATACAACCATGGCATACTTAATGCTGCATCATTATTTACTAATGTAAGTGCGCATAGGACATAATTTGCGCCTAAACTTCTATTTGATTCATCTGTTGCGGTTAGAACCATGTTATGAATCATCAATAATCCCTTTTTTCTTAATTTATTCAAATCCATACTGTTCATAGCATTTAAAGCTATATGGGAAAAGGGCTCTCCTCTAGGAGGACAGATAGTTTTCTTCATTTCTTGAGAGAGATTTGCTCTATATGCCCAAATATCCCCCAAACTTTTAATAAATTTAATTAAACCAGGTTTATTTAATGACCATAGCCATAAATGGTTTGAATAATTCCCTAAATTATTTATTTCTTGAAACAATGTTATACAGTTCATCTCAAGTTGTTTAGTTTTATCGATTACTTGCTCTTCTACTTGAATCTGTATTTTTTTAGAGATTATATGAGAGAATTTGAGCAAAAAATTCATATTTGTAATTAGAGATTTTGGTAATTCGTTTCTATTATATGGGTTTTTTATTGGATGAGACGATTTTAACATCATTTGATATAGAGACATTATATCAAACCCATATATCATTGAATCTGAGTCGACAAAGCTAATAAATTGTTCACTCTCTATATCGGAAACATTATCCATTGTAAAGAAATCTGATTCATTGACACATAAGGTTCTTTTAATGAACGCAGGCCCTTTCGCAAGTATGTATTTTTCTAGCAATAATGAACGAAACTTTGATTGAATTCTTTTAGCATAATAAGATCGGAGTAAAAAAGAAAATAATCTATTAATTAATTCTTGTTTGTTAGCACAACCAATATTTATCTCATAATATTTGCACATTATTTTCAATTGTGATACATTGTATTTAATATTTTTTAATTTTTCTTGCTCGCCTGGCTCGAGAATTTTGAACTCTTTATCGCAAGAGCTACGTCTCTTTGTTTTTTCAAGAGGTATTTTTTTAAAGGACATGTTATATATTAAGTGACTACTTTATGTTGTTATTTACATGTTTTTTTGGTATTCGCAAATATAAACCCAAACTTTTCTAAAAACATTTTCAGTCCCTCCGTATTTTCACGAGATTTAACAAAACTGCTATCAATTAATTTTATATTACTGATATCAAACAATTCAATTGCTCGATTAAATGTTGTCTCGTCTTTAATGTGATTTTTTTTTATCATCCAGCTAGAATATGAACTCGCTTCGTCGCATTCTGTTTCAATATATTTAATGAACATATTTAGAGACAAATCAAAATCAATCGATTCAGATTTGTTATAATCCGACCCAGATACAATACATATATCTTGAAACTCTTTAATAGTTAAATTAAGAGTTGAAAGCATTCCATTAATATCGTATATAACAACAGTTGATTTCAGTAGAGATAAATATCTCAATACGCGCAGAGTTCCATATACAAACATATCCATGTCTTCACTAAGACAAGCATAAGCCTGATTACTTTGAACCATGTAAGCACATATAGCATCTGATTCTCCAGAACATTCATAATAGCTTGTTCCTGACAATTGTAGCAATAATTTTACATTTTCGGTGTCTTTTTTTGATATTCTAACTGTTTTTTTTCGCAAATCCTGTATTTCACAATGTAATCTCTCTGAGTCATTTGTTGTGACGCATTTTTCAAGCTCTTTCTTTACTTCATAGTATCTATGAGTCGATTCTTGTTTTAAAATTGATCGTTGTTGTAGAATCTGTTTTTTTTCTTCAGGAGGCTTTCCGTCAAATATAAATATAGGAGTTATATTGTAATATTTAAACTGAGATATCATTTGGTACATACCTTCGATCAATATATCGTCTCGTTTAAAACGATACATATAGATACTTGTATCAATTACTATAGTTTTGCCATTTAAATCGTACAATGAAATTTCACGTATATTTTTAAAGCAAGCAGTTCTTAGAAAGCGGTTTAGTCCTTTGATTCCCATTTGTAACATTACTGTTGAATGGTTGTGGCGTGTCAATTTTTTAGAAATTCGGTTATAGTGAACCTAAGCCCTGTTTGTTGAATATCAATAGAAACAAAAGTGTCAATCATATCTTTAAATTTGGGATTATAAAGTCTTTCTTTAATATACGCTTCATAATTTTTAAGTGTAACATCCTGACAATTCATCGCCATTAAAAGTGGATTGTTATTATGACACCATTCTATAAATCCGCAAGGGTCTTGCAAGAATGACCCACACATTATGTAATAAGCAAAAATATTTGTAGTTTCTTTATAAAGGATACTTCTTTTATCCAAAGGATATATAACTGCTCGATAAGGTACCTTCATAAATTTAAGTATTTGGTATGCTTGTATAGCAGAAAATATGCTTTCGACTTTCATATTAAATCTCAGTAAGATAATAAACTCTTCATAATCTGAAGAGTGTTCAATAGCACTATAAAACGATACTATTAATCTTGCCCACGTTTCAACATATGCTTCGCCTATTCTGGAATCAATATTTATAAACACAATCTTTTTAACAAATTTAACTAATTCAGATTCATGTACAACATCGGATTCAATTCCGTAGGAGTGTCCGCATTCATGAACGAATACCTTAAACCATTCCTCATATCGAAAAATTATAATAGAACTTGTGGAATTATTATACCACGTCGACATTCCAGAATTAATATTTGAATAGTCTAATTGCACACCTTCGCTATTTGGAAACTGCTTCTTATGTTTAGTAAAATAGAGAGATATATCAAGCTTTTTACAAAATTCAATGTCAGAATAATGATTAGCTACATATAACCACGAGACCATTCGTCTAATGCTATTAACTAATTCTTCCATACTTATAGGGTTGTTGTTCATTATACCAATTTTAATTGTAAAAGTTCTTCTATGTAATACAATACCAAACGACGCCTGATATATCATATTCTGAATTATATCATCATAAATCTCTTTCGCCATATACTTAGAATGTTTGGGATAATTCATTTCTTCTTTATACAGGAGTTTAATAGTATCTTTATTTACAACGGTTTTTGAAAAACTGTTCCCTTCTTTAATTTTTTCATATATTTTATCAACTACTGGCAGAATTGAGAGAGGGATTTCGTCTATTTCTTGCTGGTTTATCATACATTTTATAGCAGTCATCGTTGTCTCATAACCTGAATCATAATCCATATATTGTATGTTAATATTAAACATTGTTTTAATATTAATGATTTTGACGACTATTTCATAAAAAATTTTCGTACTTCCATCAATTCTATCGAAGCTACCGGAGGCGATGCTCTCACAAACTGTTGTAATTTGGCATCTTTTGTTGCAATCAAGAGGTCGTTGAACTCTTTTTTAGAGAACTTTGCCATCAAAGCCCGGTTCTTTATTATTTTATCTCTGACACCAAAAAATGTAGCATCTATTTTTACATCGGAAGGTCTTACCAATTTACCTTTATATTTTCCAGACTTACTGCCTGTATATTTTGCTAATACTGGGTCTTTTGCAAGTGCGCCGGCTGGATTGCTATCAAGCGCAAACGTTAAATAAAACTCGGGATTATTTTCCCTAAATTTTGATGCTTGATAAAAATGTTCTACGGAACTCCATGTGTGACCATCCATTGTAATTGTATCTAACCATAAATTAGATAATTTGCGTCTCCAATCTGTAATGGTAGAAAGTTTTGTAAAATTATGGAGGTCTTTTGCTTCTATTTTTTCTCCTACACCTCGTCCTGGGCGAGGACCATCCGATGATTGATGATAGAACTGAAATATTGTATTACTGTCATATAGGTCGTCTGTCTCTTCCTTGAATTCCTTGTCATAATCTTGTTCTTGAGGAAAAGGAATTTTCAGCGATGCCATAAATTCTTTGAATTCTGGAATTATATAAAAAGGTCCTGCCGATTTCTCCATACATCTATCTACTACCATAATTTTAATGTCGTATGGTATTTCTTTGAATGTGAATGTCCCTCTTTCTTTATATGTGACAAGTCGATAATGGTTGCCTGTATATTCAATTATAATATAATGATCCGGATTAAATACTCCTGCTTTCTGTAGTACTAAATCATTCAATTGTCCGCACAATAATACATTTGCTATGTCCTTATTTTTATAAGTTTCTCTACCAAATAACAGTAATTTTATATTCATAACACGTTCT
>Ga0233449_1002551_pt1 | contig 14297 bp, 11 predicted proteins | sample SI_124_October20_FD_183012 | JGI IMG/M metagenome (GOLD analysis project Ga0233449, IMG submission 183012) | Seawater microbial communities from Saanich Inlet, British Columbia, Canada - SI_124_October2016_200_MG | ecosystem: Environmental > Aquatic > Marine > Inlet | place: Canada: British... | reverse complement strand
CATTAACCGGGACGAGTTAATTGACGGGGCAATGTTTGGAAATGCGGAACCGATTGGCAGCCATTTTGCGCCGAGCCATCCTGATTATGTGGATTTAACCGGGCTTTACCCCCATGATTTAAATAAAGCACGTGCCTATTTAAAAGAAGCGGGATTAGAAGACGGCTTTACGGCGAGCTTGAAACTTCCGCCACCAATATATGCGCGGCGCACAGGTGAGCTGATTGCAAGCCAACTTGGAAAAATTGGTATCAAAGTAGAAATTGAAAATATGGAATGGGCCCAGTGGATTGATCAGGTGCTTAGAAACCGTAACTATGATTTGACGGTTGTTTCCCATGTTGAGCCAATGGATATCAATATTTACGCTAATCCAAATTATTATTTTGGTTATGATAATGAAGAATTTCAAAATGTAATGGCGCGTATTAACGTAAGTGCCGATCAGGCGCAGACCAGTGCGCTTTATAAACAGGCCCAGCGCAAAATAGCAGAGGATGCGGTTAACGGCTATTTATATCAGCAGGGAAAATATGGTGTGTGGAAGCGCGGTGTTAAAGGAATGTGGCGCAATTATCCAATCCGCGCCAACGATCTTCGGGATGTTTATATGGAGGATGGTGAGTGATGCTTTCATATTTCCTTAAACGCGTTTTATCATTGATCATTACGTTATTCACTGCGACGATTGTGATTTTCTTGATGATAGAGGTGGTGCCGGGTGATCCGGCAGCCTTTATGATGGGGCTATCCGGTAGCACGGAAGCAGCCGATGCGCTTCGGGCAGAGCTTGGGCTTAATATGAGCGCCTGGGATAGGTATTTTAATTGGCTAACCGGTATGATGAGCGGGGACTTTGGCCTGAGCTATACATATAGGGTGCCGGTTTCTGAGCTGATTATTGACCGGACGTTGGTTTCTGTGCCGCTTACAGTCTATGCGCTTATCTTATCCACTATAATTGCCATACCTGTCGGAGTTATTAGCGCATCAAGACGGGGCACGGCAGTTGATACATCATTGATGGGCGTGGCGCAGGTCGGGGTGGCAATTCCAAATTTCTGGTTTGCCATTTTATTAGTGCTGCTTTTTTCAACAACGCTCAGATGGTTTTCTGCCGGTGGTTTTCCGGGTTGGGAAGCGGGGTTTATTGAATGCGTGAAGGCGCTGACACTTCCGGCCATTTCACTGGCACTACCGCAGGCGGCGATATTATCACGGGTGATGCGTTCTTCTGTGCTTGAAGTTATGAACGAAGATTATATCAGAACGGCGCGGGCAAAAGGGCTTAGTAAAAGACAAGCCTTAATGCGTCACGGCCTGCGAAATGCCATGATCCCGGTGCTGACGATCCTTGGGCTTCAATTTTCATTTTTACTGGCTGGCGGGATTATTATTGAAAGTATTTTTTCTCTGCCTGGACTTGGACGACTGGTGTTTCAATCAATTGCCCAGCGTGATCTTATTGTTGTTAAATCTATTGTTACGATGCTGGTATTTGCGGTCGTTATGATCACCTTCATGGTTGATATGGCTTATGCGGTCGTTGATCCGCGCCTACGCGAAGGGGATAAGTCATGAGCAGATTACCGCTTAGCTTTATCGTTGGCAGTGTGCTGACCTTTATATTTGTTTTTGCGGCCGTGCTTTCGTTCTTCTGGACGCCGTATGATGTGACGTTGCTTGATATCGCAGGGAAATTTCAGGTGCCAAGCATGGCTCATCTATTTGGAACGGATCATTTTGGCCGCGATATATTCTCAATGATCATGGTCGGTGCTAGAAACGCCATTGCCGTATCACTGGTTGCCGTGGGTATTGGTATGGCGATTGGGGTGCCGCTTGGGTTATGGGCGGCAGCAACAAAAATGAATAAAGGTCATATCATTGATGAAATGCTGATGCGGGGTAATGATCTTATTTTTGCCTTTCCGTCGCTATTGATGGCGATTATGATCACGGCGGTATTTGGGCCGGGTGCGATTAATGCCATTATAGCCATCGGAATTTTCAACATTCCGGTTTTTGCCAGAATGACGAGAGGCGCGGCACTAGGGCTTTGGTCACGGGAATATATCATGGCGGCGCGAGTCTGTGGTAAAGGCTCAATGCGCATATCCTATGAACATATCCTTCCCAATATACTCAATTTGTTAATCGTTCAGGCGACGATCCAGTTTTCGATCGCCATCATTGCAGAAGCGAGCCTTTCTTATGTGGGGCTTGGCACTCAGCCGCCCAACCCGAGCCTCGGTCGGATGCTTAATGAAGCGCAGACAATGATATTCTTCGCACCTTGGCTGGCCTATTTCCCCGGTGGGGCGATTGTGACCATGGTTCTTGGGCTTAATCTTATGGGTGACGGGATACGTGACCTGCTTGATCCGAAACTCCGCAAGAGAAGAAAGGAAAGTGATGTCGCTGCTTAAGCTACAGGATTTATGCCTTTCCATTCATGGCGAAAAAATTCTTGATAAAATTAATTTCTCTGTCGAAAGTGGTCAGATTGTCGCAGTTGTTGGTGAAAGTGGCAGCGGTAAATCCATGACGGCAAGCGCTGTTATGCAGCTTCTGCCGGACGGGGCTAAAATGGATGGATCCATATGGCTTGATGATCAGGAACTGCTTGGAAAGTCCGAAAAAGAAATGTGTTCGGTTCGGGCAAACGATATCGGTATGATTTTTCAGGAACCGATGACCGCCCTTAATCCCGTGCAAACCATTGGTAATCAGATTATGGAAGCGGTAAAAGTCGCTGAACCGAAGCTAAGCAAGGATGAAGTAAGGCAGAAGGCCGAAATGATGCTGCGCCGGGTAGAGCTTCCGCAGTCAAGATTTCCGCTTAACACATACCCGCATAAGCTTTCGGGCGGGCAAAGACAGCGCGTGGTAATAGCCATTGCCATATCGCAAAACCCGAAGCTGCTTATAGCGGATGAACCGACGACCGCGCTTGATGTGACAACGCAGGCAAAAATTATTGAAATTCTAAAAAAGTTCGTTGAAAAAGATAATATGGGTCTGCTGCTTATTAGCCACGATCTTGCAGTAGTGGCGGAAGTTGCTGATCATATTATTATCATGCGAAATGGTGTAATTGTGGAAGAAGGGGACACAGCAACATTTTTCGCCAATATGAAGCATGAATATTCAAAGAAACTATTTGCGGCGTCGCGCCAGAATAATGGCGGAAAATTTATTGAAGACGCGGCTGAAATTATTCTCGATGTTAAAAACCTGACCAAGGATTATAAGCTCTCCGGAAAAGAAAATTTTAGAGCGGTTAATAATGTTAGCTTTAGCCTTAAGCGGGGCGAGAATTTGGGGCTTGTCGGGGAAAGCGGTTGCGGCAAATCAACCTTAAGCCGCTGTATACTTGGTGTTGAGGATTACAGTGAAGGCTCTATTTCAATAAATGGTAAAGCATTTAGCGGTCAAAAAGAGCTTCGCCGGCATATTAATGTTGTTTTTCAAGACCCATATGGAAGCTTTAATCCGCGCCATACGGTTGAACGGTTGGTAGCGGAGCCGTTTTATTTACTGGAAAGTCAGCCAAATGCTACCGAGCGGCGGGCCAAAGTTAAAGATATGCTAAGGCATGTTGGCCTTGAAGAGACGGATATTGATAAATACCCTCATGAATTTTCCGGTGGGCAGCGTCAACGGATTGCTATTGCCCGGGCACTTATTACGGAACCATCAATAATACTTCTTGATGAGGCGACTTCGGCGCTAGATGTGCTTATTAGAAAACAAATACTGGAGCTTTTGGAAAAACTTTCGGAAATGCTTGGTATATCTTATTTATTCATTTCTCATGATCTTTCGACGGTAAAGAATATTACCGACAGGGTACTGGTTATGAAAGACGGTGTGATCATAGAGCAGGGCAACACGCAAGAAATTTATCAAAATCCGCAGCATCCATACACAAAATCATTGCTAGATGCGACGCCGGACATTAAAAAAGCTATAAAGAAACTTAGGAATAATTTAGATGACAATATCATTTGATACGACACAGATTTTAATTGGCGGCCGGTGGCGGGCAGCGGGTAACGGCGAAACCATAGACGTTATAAACCCGTCTACGGGTGAAGAGGTCTGTAAAATTGGCCGTGGTAGCGCGCAAGACATTGATGACGCCGTGGCGGCAGCGGAAGCGGCGTTAAATGGTGAATGGGGCAAGATGAGTGCGACGGAGCGGGGCAGAGTGCTCAGCAATATCAGTGTTAAAATTAAAGAAAATGAAGATGAGCTGGCAGCACTTGAAAGCCTTGATGTGGGTAAGCCACTTAAGCAGGCCCGCACGGATGCTACCGCAATGGCGCGTTATCTGGAATTTTACGGCGGGTCGGCTGATAAGGTTATGGGCCATACTATTCCTTATGCTGATGGCTATACGGTTTATACACTGCGTGAGCCGCACGGGGTAACCGCTCATATCGTGCCGTGGAACTATCCAATGCAAATCGCCGGACGCTGTATTGGCGGGGCGCTTGCGATGGGCAACACTTGTGTGCTTAAGCCATCGGAAGATGCTTGTCTTTCATTGCTTCTTTTTGCGAGGATCGCTGAAGAGGCAGGACTTCCAAAAGGGGTGCTTAATGTTGTGCCGGGGTACGGTGCAGAGGCGGGGGCCGCCCTAACGGCCCATACGGGCGTTCAGCATATATCCTTTACCGGCTCTGTTGGTGTTGGTAAAATGGTGCAAAAGGCGGCTGGTGAAAATATTGTGCCGGTGACATTGGAGCTTGGCGGAAAATCACCACAGATCGTTTTTGATGATGCGGATATTGAGGCGGCGTTACCGTTTCTAATGGGCGGCGGTATTCATAATGCAGGACAAACATGTTCCGCCGGCACAAGAATTGTGGCCCAGCGCGGTATTTATGAAAAACTAATCGCTGCAATGACCGAGCGTTATGAGGCACTAGAGGTGGGACCTGCTTCTGATGATCTTGATGTTGGGCCGCTGGTTTCCGAGAAACAGAAAAACACCGTTAATGACTATATTAAATACGGCGTTGACGATGGGTTAACGGTTGCGGCAGAAGGTTATTTAACGGCTAATTGCCCTGAAAAAGGAAGTTATGTCAAGCCAACCTTGTTTAGGGATGTGCCATATCAGCATAAACTGGCCCAGGAAGAAATATTTGGTCCGGTTCAAGTGGTTATTCCTTTTGATACGGAAGACGAAGCGATTAAAATTGCTAACGGAACAGAATACGGTCTTGTAACCGGGGTATGGACTAAAGACGGTGGCCGTCAGATGCGCATGGCAAAGGCCGTGAAGGCCGGACAGATATTTATTAATAACTTTGGTGCCGGTGGCGGTGTCGAGCTTCCCTTTGGCGGGATTGGTAAATCGGGCTTTGGCCGTGAAAAGGGCTTTGAAGCACTTTACGGATTTTCGGTCCTTAAAACCGTTGCAACAAATCACGGTTAATATAAAGATTAAGAAAGTTAGGCAACATTATGAAATTAAAAGATAAAATTGCTATTGTTACTGGCGGCGCATCGGGTTTTGGTGCTGGAATTACCAAGAAATTTGCAGCAGAAGGTGCCACCGTTATCATCGCCGATTTAAACTTGGAACTGGCAAATGAGCTTGCTGCAGAGGTATCTGGAACAGCTATTAAGGTCGATGTTGCAGATGGTGATAGTGTTAAAGCAATGGTAGATCAGGTCATGGCGCAGCATGGCACAATTGATATTGTCGTCAATAATGCCGGGATTGGCCATATTCCACAGCCGCTTGATGAACTATGCGAAACGGTATTTGACCGTATTTTCAGCGTTAATGCCAAGTCGGTCTATAATATGGCGCAATATATCGTGCCGATTATGAAAAAGGCCGGATCAGGGGCAATTTTAAACGTGGCAAGCACCGGCGGTGTTAGCCCGCGGCCTAATCTTACCTGGTATAATGCTTCAAAAGGCTGGATGATTACTGCAACCAAAGGAATGGCCGTTGAGCTTGCACCATTTGGCATTCGGGTTAATGCTATAAACCCGGTCGCGGGGGATACGCCGCTTCTTAAAACCTTCATGGGTGAAGATACGCCTGAGATGAGGGCTAAGTTTTTATCGACAATTCCCATAGGCCGCTTTTCCACACCGGAAGATATGGGCAATGCAGCCTGTTTTCTTTGTAGTGAAGAGGCCAGTATGGTCACCGGCGTCGCCATGGAAGTAGACGGAGGCCGCTGTATATAAGGGTTTCTTGCTGATTTATTTAATATGTTAACTAAAAGATATATTTTTTTTACATCTTTTGCTTGCTTTCTTATTTCAAATATGTTTATATGAATAATTGCTACTATAGATTTAAAGTATTTATAGTTGTTGTTACTATAGGCGTGACGGAAAAAGTACGTTTGTTTAATATATTTAGTAATTGATGATATTTATATTGTCAAAGTTAAAGAAAGTGAGGGCGCGATGCTGCTTGATTTCAAAAATAGGGGAAATGTGCAGTTAGAAGGCGAAAAGCTTCGGCTTTCTATTTCATTGATGAATAGTGTTTATTTTGCGCTTAAAAATCTTATTTCCATTAAGAAAAATTATTTCGGTAAGTTAAATGAGGACCCGTGTCAAAGGGTGCGTTCAGTGCCGCTGGTTTGTAGTTATGATTATCATATTGAAGATGATATTGAAGATTTAGATTTTATAACCATTGTTGATAACATTGCTGACAAAAGTGAAAATGACTGGAGCTATTTACCTGTCATATCCAATATGGTTAGTGATTATAATATTCTGATCAATTTATGGACCCTTAGAAATAAGTATCTGGAGAAATTTTCTGATCAGTTTGATCAGGGTGCAACATATGAAGAGATAATGGATAGTGATAAATCGCTTGATTATATCCATCTGATAGACCTAACCGAAATGGTAATTCGCTTTACGGATAGCCAAATTTTGCTGCTGATTGACTTTCTTAAGAATTTCCCGACTGTTGCGGAAGAATTCATTAGCTTAGTGGCACTCAGACAATTTGGTAGGGTCGCAATTGAAGGTGTTTTCATCTCAGAAAATGAAATTTTTGAAGAAACTATTTCGGTCAATATATCGAAGCTAAGGTATATTATGAAGCAAAGTGAGCTTGAGCTGGAAAATCTTTATCACTAATCAATGATCTTGCTGAATGTTTGACTTGTCCTGAGGCGTAAATAATCCTAAAGTTAGAAAAAATTTAGAGCAGGATGATTTATGTATAAACCCGGACCAAAAAATTTAATCACAGATGTAGAAGGTATTCGTGTTGGTCAGTCCACTGATGATGATGTCAGAACGGGAACAACCCTGCTTCTTTGCGAAAAATCAGTGACGGGCGGCGTTGATGTGCGTGGCGGCGGACCAGGTCTTCGTGATGTGGAAGTACTTAGTCCTGAAAATCTTGTCGGACGTGCTGATGCCGTTGTTCTATCGGGCGGTAGTGTCTTTGGCCTTGCTGCAGGGGACGGTATCGCTAAAGCGTTATCAAAACAGGATATTGGACTTAAATTTGTGCCAGATATGCCTGCTGTTCCAATTGTGGTCGGGGCGATATTATTTGATCTTATTAATGGTGGCAATAAAGACTGGGATATGGATCCGCCTTATCATGACCTTGGACTTGCAGCACTCGAAGATGCGCAAAATAATGAAGATGGCACTTTCGAGCTGGGTAATGCTGGTGCAGGACTTGGCGCGCGCGCCGGCAACAAAGAAGGTGGCATTGGATCAACTTCGCTGGATATGGGCGACGGGCTTATGGTCGGTGCGCTTGTTGCGGTAAATAGTGTTGGTAGTGTTTATATGCCGGACGGAAAGACATTTTGGGCACAGCCATTTGCTATTGGTGATGAACTGGGCGGACAAAAAGCTAATCCGCAGCAGATGGCGGCTATTCAACCAATGCCGGACGATAGTAAGTTTGGCGGAATGAGCCCAGGTGCTAATACGACGATCGGTATTATCGCCACGTCAGCAAAATTAACGCCAGCCGAATGTAAGCGTGTCGCTATGATGGCTCATGATGGTTTTGCCCGTGCTATTCGCCCGGTACATACGCCGTCTGATGGCGATACTATTTTCTGTATTTCCGGCGGCACAAAAGAAATTACCGATGGCCCAAGACGGTCACGTGAACTTGGTGAAATTGGAGCCGCTGGGGCCGATTGTATGGCCCGTGCTATTGCGCGCGGTGTTTATGAAGCGCAGTCATAAGTTATAATCCGCTAATGGGAAAATAAAATCGGGATTTGCTGATTAGTGAAGAGTGTTTTTGTAACACCGCCAAAAATAACTTCTAACAGTCGTTTATGACCCCATGCACCGGCAACGATTAAATTGACATCTTTTTCCTTTGCTATTGTTAGCAGACGTGCGGCGCGGTCAAATTGTTCTTCTTCTTCAAGTCCAATGGCCTTTACCCCTTCTCGGTTTAACATTGTGCATATATCGTCGGTTGGGCAGGGTTGTTTTCTGCTCTCTGTAATGGAAACGACGATTACTTCTTTAGCTTCCAGTAAAAATGGCATGGCGTCTTGCACGGCGCGGGCTGATTCAGCACTGGCATCCCATGCGACGAGTATTTTTTCACCTATATTTTCTTCAAGACCGCTTGCAGGAACCGCAAGTACTGGCAGCGAACTTTCCATCATAAAGCGCGCCATAGACCCCATTACGTCTGTATATGTATCTTCGCCCTGACTAATTACGGTTAAGTTGCAGGATCTTGACGTAAGTTTTAAGGTGCGCATGAAATCGCCTTCTTCTTCGCACCATTCAAAATCATTATAATTTTTTTTCATGGTATCAAGAAAGTTTTTCTTTTGTTCAAAGGCTTTTTGTTTCTGGGTTTCCCAAATTTGGGTGTATAATTCATAAGGATAATATGCGTACGGCGTCATATGTTCCAAAGATTTCAACGTTGGTACTACATGAAGACCTTTAATATGAGAATGGAATTTCTCGCCAAGTTTAATGGCCGAGTTAATTCTTGTTTCAACTTCTTCATCACTACCAATAGGAATTAAAATAGTTTTATACAATTTTTTGCCTCCAGAATTGTGTTTTTGCCCAAATACCTTTATCTTATCTATTAAGCTACATTCTTTGGAAATTATTAAAATTGATATCGATCAATTAATAAGCTTTTGATAAAACTGTAAATATAGTTAATATGGCGTAATGTTGGCTCACAACGAATTCAAAAAAAATAGGTAATATGAACACTATAAAAAAGATATTGATCGCAAACCGTGGCGAAATAGCTATTCGGATCATGCGAGCGGCAACTGAACTTGGCATAAAGACAGTTGCTATTTATTCACACGAAGACAGATTAGCTCTGCACCGCTTTAAAGCGGATGAAAGTTATTTGGTGGGCGAGGGAACCCTGACCGTATCCTGATTGGGTTGCTCGGGAACTAGGGCAATGATGCTTCCGTTTGCGCCTATGCCCGGAACTCCGTGGGAATATGTTGTCTGTGTGATATAATCAAGGCGTAAAAGTTCTTGATTGAAAACCTGTTGTTGTTCAAGGATGCCTTTGCTCCTCATGCCTTTTATGATTATTTTATCATCCGTATTATAGCCCAGGTCCAAATTGACCATATGTGACATTTGGGAGTAAATAATAATGGTTGATGCCACCAGTGAGATCGTGATTGAAAACTGCAACACGACTAGAAAATTTCCGGATAGTACGTTAGCAACTGTTTTTGATGACCGGTTAGAGCGCAGTATTTTCGCCGGTAAAATATTGGAAGACACGAGTGCCGGGTGAAGACCGCCAAGCAATGTCACAACAATGACTAGCCCAAGCAGTGTGCCGATAGTGAAGCCGTCGGCGTAATTTATTACAAGTTCACGGTCAAGAAATTCTCCGTAGTAAGGCAGCACGGTTTCGACGATCGATAAACCCACCAACAAACCAGCAGACGCGATTATAAATGCTTCGGTAAGAAATTGATAAATCAGCTGATGTCTTCGCGCACCAAGAACTTTACGCAGCGCCACTTCATAAGACCGCTGGATTGATTGCGCGGTAAGTAAATTCATAAAGTTTATGCTGGCGATTAGTAAAATAAAAATGGCGATTGCGATGAAGGTGATAATAGTAACTTTATCACCGGTTGGTTTCATCTCTCCCCATCCATCGGCATTTAATTGAAGGTCGGGCAGGGCCATAGTCGTGTATTTAATATAGTCTGACGCCGTACCGCCGCTACCGGTATATTCGGGAATAATAACAGTTTCGTCGGTAAAATCGACGAGGTTTTGATTAATTTCATTGACCAAAGTGTTTTTGTTCAGCTTAAAATAAAGCGGCCCACTAAAAGAGGTCCAACCATCAAAACGGCCTGGAAAGGCCTGCTCATCAATAAGGACTAGTGCTTGAAAGGATAGAACGGTATTGCCCGGTAAATCTTTGAAGACGGCTTTGATTTGATAGTCTTGTGTGAGCCTGCGGATCGAAAGAGTGACGATTTTGCCAATTGGATCACTGTCTGGGAAAAGTTTGCTCGCGAGTGTTTCATTAATGGCCAGACCATTTATGCCACTGAGTGCTGCAGTGAGGTCACCACTAATGGTATCAAGTGGGAAAATGTCGGTGGTATCCGGGTCCGTTAAATGAATGGTTTCGTTAAATATTTTACCATCCACGTTCATTATTGCTGGCATTTCGGTAAAGCGCGTTGCAGCGGAAATTTGATCCGGAAAATATCTTGAAAGAGCGTCTCTAACGGGTCCTTGCGCCTGTATAGAAACCGATGGCTCACGCGCGGGGGAATTTAAAGTTGTATGAAGGCGAAAAACCTGATCAGCACTAGGCCAGAATTTATCGTAAGAGAGCTGATCACGGACAAAAACACTGATCAATATCACGACAGCCACACCGATGCCTATACCAAGTATGTTAATAAAACCAAACATTTTGCGGTTATGTATATTGCGTAAAGCATTTGTTATGTAGTTTGTGATCAGCATTTATATTCCCCTTTTTTGTCATACAGAATGGCGTGTATATTCATTTGGCCAGAGTTTATTCTGACGGTTTTTCTTTGCATAGTGGGAAGGGACTCTTCCGGGCCGGCTTTCACTATTAACATTTGTAATTTCCTTTGGTTATAAGCAGCAATAATTGTGCCAAGTATTTTATTGCTTGTTTATAATGCCTTAGTCATTTGGTGTTCGAAAACGTACAGGTTTGACTGTTCGGAAATGAACATTTTTCTGTATTTTGGTGGTTTGCGGGCTATAGTATGGTTTGGTAAAAAGGTGATCAGTATGAAGAAGAGTAATAAATCAGAAAGACGTGAATTTCTTAAGGGAGCGGCGATTGGTGCTGTGGGGTTACTCGGGGCGAGTAGCGCGCGGGCTGGGCAGGGTGCGGTTGATTTTGCCAACATTGTCACTGATGATGCGTTATTTGCGCAAGTTAAGAAGTCGATGTTGCTGCCGGAAAATATGGCTTATTTTAATACCGGGACGCTCGGGCCTTCGCCGGCATTTGTCATTGATAATGTTTGTGCGACTATGCGTGAGCTTGAGGCTAATCCGGCGCTGGGTAATACCGGGCCAATTGGTAGCCAGATGGACCGAACCCGTGAGCTTACGGCGAAATTTATTGGTGCGGATGTTGATGAAATAATCCTTACCCGTAATACGACCGAAGGGATAAATAATGTCTGTAGCGGGCTAACGCTATCGCCCGGCGATGAAATGCTGACTACTACACATGAGCACGGTAGTGCGGAAAACAGGCTTGAATATCTGGCGTTGACCCAAGGGGCGGTGATTTCGAAGTTTGATATGCCGATGCCGGCGAGGGATAAGCAACAGATTATTGATCTGGTTAAGGCGAGCATTACGGATAAAACTAAGCTGATGATGATTAGCCATGTGATAACCGTGTCGGGGCTTCGGATGCCGATAAAGGAAATTGCCGAAATCGCACGGGAGCGGGGGATATTCTTCATAGTTGACGGGGCACAGGCGCCGGGGATGCTTGATGTGGATGTTCATGACCTTGGCTGTGATGTTTATGCCTTTAGCGGTCATAAATGGACCATGGGGCCGAAAGAAACGGGTATTCTTTATATCCGTAAAGACGCGCAGGAAAAAGTGGTTAGTGCTTTTACGCTTGGTGGTAATGGGGCCTATTCAAAATCATCGGGCACACGCAATTTCGCGATTATTATTGGTTACGGCGATGCGCTTGAATGGTTGATGAAAATCGGTAAGCAGCGCATTGAAAAAAGATGTTTGGAGCTTGCAGATTATTGCCGGGAGCAGTTAAAGACGGTGAAGAATGTTACGGTGCTGAGTTCATATGATCCGGAGCTCGCGTCGGCGATCGTCACCGTTAGCCTTGATAAAGTGCCCAATAAACAGGTTTATGATATTATGTGGGATGCGGACATTATCCCCAAGGCGATAGAATATAACGCCCTACGCATTTCAAACCATATGTTCACCACCAATCAGGACGTGGATAGGCTTATCAAAATTTTACGTGAAAATGTGGAATAATTTTATAATTCTACCGTCTGCAGATATTCTGGGACGCTGGTGGACCAGCCAAGTGTTTCTTTGATTTTTTTCTCGAGTGATCGTGCGGCGGCCAAGTCGCCGTGGGTGATGAAGGTATGACACGGCGGTTTTTTGAAATTTTTGAGCCAGCCGAGAATTTCATTATAATCAGCGTGGGCAGAAATATTATGCAGGCTTTTTACATCTGCGCGCAGGCTATACATCTGACCATGGATTTTGATTAATTTTTCACCGTTGATGAGACGCTCACCGCGGGTGCCGCCTGCTTGAAAGCCGGTAAAAAGAATAGTATTTTTCGGATCACCCATCAGGTTTTTTAGGTGATGAAGTACTCTGCCACCGGTCGCCATACCGCTTGCAGAAATAATAACCTTGGGCATGGGGGAATTGTTAAGCGCTTTGCTGTCTTCTGGCGTTCTGGTGTAAGTGGCAATATTGAAAACTTCGCCGCAGGTTTTTTCCGGCAGACTATGTTCATTATGGTGCCTACACATAAGGTTGGTGGCGTTTGTTGCCATGGGGCTATCCACATAGATCGGTAGGTCGGGAATATGACCGGATTTTTTAAGCTGATGGATAAAATATATAATGCTCTGGGTCCTGCCGACGGCAAAGGTGGGGATTAGGATGCTGCCACCACGGGCGGCAGTTTTTTTGATAATTTTACCGATATCCTGTTCCGGATCACTATCGCCGTGTAGCCGGTTACCATAAGTGCTTTCAATAAGCAGATAATCCGCATGCTGCAGGATGGCCGGGCTTTTCATAATCGGATCATCAGGACGGCCAAGATCACCGGAGAAACAGATGGTTTTAGAACCAGCCTTAAGCGATATAAAAGAAGAGCCGAGAATATGACCGGAACGGCTTAAGGTAAAATGCAGATCATCATCAATATAATGCGCATGGCCGAAACCAACGACTTTAAACTGATCAAGGGCGCGGATAGCATCATCACGGGTATAAAGGGCGAGGGCCGGGCTGTGTCGGGTGTAACCGTAACGATTGGCGCGGCGCGCGTCTTCTTCGTGCAGATAGCCGCTATCTGGCAGAAGGATTTTACAAAGATCATAAGTTGCTTCTGAACAATAGATGCTGCCTTTAAAACCGTTTTTAATCAGCAGCGGGATATAGCCACTATGGTCAATATGGGCGTGGGTCAAGATCACGGCATCAATAGCGGACGGATCTACAGGTAGCTTTTCCCAGTTTCTAAGGCGTAGTTCTTTAAAACCCTGAAACAAACCGCAATCGATAAGGATTTTCTTATTTCGGTATTCAAAAAGATATTTTGATCCAGTGACGGTTCCTGTGGCGCCTAAGAATGTCAGTTGCATTTTGCTGCCAATCTTTTTTGGGTTAGCCATAATGCCAATGAGGGAATAATAAGCCACTGCATCAGTGGTGAAATGCCGAAGTCCCACGGACCAATATTTAAGACGGGCATCGTGTCCGTATAGGCCCAGCTCTTATGAATGTAAATATTGAGCCATTCACTGTAAAATGTATAGCTAATGCCAATGATTACGGTAAGGACGGCGACAATGCAGAAATTCTTTTGCGGCCACTGTGAATTTCCGCAAATAAGCAGCGCCAGCGCAATACTGGTCACGGCAATAAGAACATCACCAAAGGTGCAATGAATGACCGAATAGATAATCGTGCCCCATGTATCATTATTCCACATGGTATAAAGCGGCATTTGCATCATTTCCCAGAATATATTGAAAATAGCAATAAGGGTA
>Ga0233449_1002549_pt1 | contig 14305 bp, 9 predicted proteins | sample SI_124_October20_FD_183012 | JGI IMG/M metagenome (GOLD analysis project Ga0233449, IMG submission 183012) | Seawater microbial communities from Saanich Inlet, British Columbia, Canada - SI_124_October2016_200_MG | ecosystem: Environmental > Aquatic > Marine > Inlet | place: Canada: British... | reverse complement strand
GGGGTTACGCGGCATCCATCGCCGGCCTGATCATTGCCATTGGCAGCCCCTTGCTGGGGGCCATTGCCGATGCCGGGGGGCCACGCAAACCCTGGCTTGGCGTTTTCACGGGCCTTTGCATCGTGGGCTCAGGCATGTTGTGGTATGCCGAACCTGATCCGGGCTTTGCCCACTGGGCCATGTTCTGGGTTATTCTTTCCACTGTCGGATTTGAATTTGGCATCGTCTTTAATAATGCCATGCTGCCGGACCTTGTTGCCGAAGAACGGCTTGGCCGCTGGTCAGGCTGGGCCTGGGGTCTCGGTTATCTTGGTGGCCTTAGTGCCATGATCATCGCGCTCTTTGCCTTTGTGCAGGCGGAAACGCCGATGCTGGGGCTTGATAAGGAAAGCCTTGAACATATCCGCATTGTTGGTCCTCTTGTGGCCGTCTGGTTTCTGGCTTTCGTCTGGCCCATGTTCATGTGGACGCCGGATCGGGTGAAATCGTCTGCAAGGCTCGGGGAAAAGGTTTCGGCCGGGTTCAGTCAACTCGGGCGAACTCTGAAAAGCCTGAAGGACCACCGTAATGTTCTCAAGTTCCTGATCGCCCGTATGATTTATGCGGACGGTCTTGCCACCATGTTTGCCTTTGGTGGTATTTATGCAGCTGGCACATTTGGTATGGAACTGTCAGAAGTTATCACCTTTGGCATCATCCTGAATGTCACCGCCGGCATTGGCGCGATCTGTTTCGCCTGGATCGATGACTGGATCGGATCGAAACCGACGATCATCATTTCTTTGACCGGTCTGATCATCACGGCTTTTGGTGTCATCATCGTGGAGGACATTTCCTGGTTCTGGGTCTGGGGATCATTGCTGGGCATCTTTGTTGGCCCGTCACAGGCCGCCAGTCGCTCCCTTATGGCAAGGCTTGCACCCGAGGGACAGGCCACCGAATTTTTTGGCCTCTACGCTCTGACCGGCAAGGCGACAGCATTCCTGGGACCTTTCCTGGTTGCTGTTGTGACGGCTGGCATGAGCAGCCAGCGCTGGGGTTTGGCGGTTGTGCTGGTGTTCTTCGTTATTGGTCTTGGTCTGCTGCTGACCGTGCATGACCCGAAACGCGATGAGGCCTAGGCCTACCATCGCAACCTGCCTGGTTCTGGCGATATCATTATTCGCCAGTCAGGCGGTTCAAGCGGAAATTGTTCCGGTACCTGTCATTGAAAACGGCATGGCAAGCCTGCGGGTGGTGCATGCCGTAAATCCGCGCTTGTCGAAACTGTCAGATCATGAACTTGGAATTCTCCTTGAGGAGATGACAGCGACAGTCAAAACACATTTTGGAATTTCCCTGCGGCTGGATAGGCCAAAGCAGAAAACGGTTGCAGAGCTTTTGGCGGCAATTCCCAAAAAGGCTCTGGATATCCGGGGTCAGGAAATCTATGACTTCAAAACTGGTACCGGCGACAAAAACCGACTGATCGACGGATATCTCAAAACCTTGAAAAGCTGGAAAACACCCGCTGCTAAACTCATTGATTACGCGTCTCCCCATCTTGTGAAACCGGTTTCGTTTCAATCCTTGCGGGGGCTCGCTGAAGCCCTGACTGAAACGCATCTGGCGCGCCTGGAATATTGGCGAACGCAACCTGCGGCAGACGGCAAACCCATGCTTGATGAAACTCTGGCGAACGAATGGATTGCCTGGGATTTACTGGGATATAGCAACATGCCATTTGATGTCATCGTCACCAATCAGCCTGTAATCAGTGCTGAATATGATGACGGCGGTCTGAATTCGGCCCTGCGAGGCGGCGTCAGCGCAGGGACGACCGGGTACAGCAAGTCCGGTCATTACGGCACCTACTCGATCATCAGCACATTCCCCTTCACCGAATACAAAAAGCTGTTCAAGGGCTCATCAGACATCACGTCGCGGGATCAGGCCGTTCGCCTGGCCGGAAAATATACGGCGCATGAAATCGGCCATATGCTAATGCTGTTGGCCCATCCTTTTGCCAATCCGGCCTGTGTCATGCGCCCGGAGCCGCTGTTTCACTTTGCCGCCTGGGCCAAAAACCTGGATGCCAAAAAATGTCAGATTGGCTCCAGCCCCGCGATGACGCCGGGGGCAGCAAAAATCGGTTATCGCCCTGATTGGTAAAGCTAAGCGGGGACTGTAATAACTGCTGTGCCGCTGCAGGTGACCATCAACATACTGCCAGTTTCGCCCACGGTTTCGTAATCCAGGTCGACTGCAATAATCGCTGTGGCACCCAGGCCCTCGGCCTCGTCCCGCATTTCCTGCAAGGCCGCATCGCGGGCATCTTTCAGAACTTTTTCATAACCGCCTGCCTGGCCACCAACGACGTCGCGAATTTTGGCAAAAAAGTCCCGCACAAAGTTCGCGCCCATAATGGCTTCACCAGAGACGATGCCCAGATATTCCTGCACACGCTGGCCGTCAATATTCGAAGTGGTTGTGACAATCATTGTATTTAACTTCCTGGATCAGTGTCTGAAATGGCGCATGCCGGTGAAGACCATGGCGAGGCCAGCGTCGTCGGCGGCGGCGATAACTTCATCATCGCGCATGGAACCACCTGGCTGGATGACGGCAGTGACACCGGCTTCGGCAGTGGTGATCAGGCCATCGGCAAAGGGGAAAAAAGCATCAGAAGCTGCGACGCTGCCGCGGGTCAGCGGCTCGGCGTGCCCGGCTTCCTTCGCGGCATCTTCGGCCTTTCGTGCGGCGATACGGGCGGCATCGACACGGCTCATTTGTCCGGCACCGACGCCAACGGTGGCGCGATCTTTGGCATAGACAATGGTGTTGGATTTAACGTGTTTCGCGACCGTAAAGGCAAATTGCAGATCGGCCAGTTCGGATTCTGTTGGCGGACGTTTGGTGACGACTTTCAAATCAAGGTCAACGACCCGTCCGGCATCACGGGTTTGCAGCAAATAGCCACCCGCCAGTGATTTCATGGTCATGCCCTTTGCCTTTGGATCGGGCAGGCCACCGGTTAGCAGCAAACGCAAGTTCTTTTTGGTGGCGATAATTTCACGGGCAGCGTCATCTGCATCGGGGGCGATAATGACTTCGGTAAAGATGCCGGAAATTTCCTTCGCTGTAATTTCGTCCAGAGGCCGGTTCAAGGCGATGATACCTCCAAAGGCGCTGGTTGGATCGCAGGCCAGGGCATTCAGATAAGCTTCGCGCATATTGCTGCCCAGGGCCACACCGCAAGGGTTGGCATGTTTGATGATGGCAACAGCGGGGGCAGCGGCGGGATCAAATTCGCTGACCAGTTCAAAGGCAGCATCCGTGTCATTGAGATTATTGTAGGACAGCGCCTTGCCCTGGATCTGCGTGGCTGTTGCGACACCGGGACGGGTAGCGGAATTTGTGTAGAACGCTGCTTCCTGGTGCGGGTTTTCGCCATAGCGCAAAATCTCCTGACGTTGACCGGCAACAACCAGGCGGTCAGGAAAAGTATCACCCTGTTGATCCGCGAACCATCCGGCAATCGCCGCATCATAGGATCCGGTCCGGGCATAGGCCTTGGCAGCCAGTTTGCGGCGCAGGTCCAAAGATGTTGCGCCGTCATTTTCGTTCATGGCCGCAATGACGTCATCATAATCCCCGGCATCCACAACGATGGTAACAAAGTCATGGTTTTTGGCGGCTGAGCGGATCATGGCCGGGCCACCAATATCAATATTTTCGATGCAGGTCGCAAAATCAGCGCCCTTGGCAACCGTTTCTTCGAACGGGTAAAGATTGACCACCACCAGGTCGATACCACCGATATCATGCGCGGTCATGGCATCTGTATGTTCAGCCTTGTCACGCAATGCCAGAATGCCGCCATGGACTTTCGGGTGCAGGGTTTTGACGCGACCATCCATCATCTCGGGAAAGCCGGTATAGTCGGCGACTTCACGTACAGGCACACCGGCATCCGCCAGCATTTTGGCGGAACCACCTGTGGAGAGGATTTCGACATCACGGGCCGCCAGGGCCTGGCCCAGTTCAACAAGGCCGGTTTTGTCAGAGACGGATACGAGGGCGCGTTTAATAACAACTTGGTCGCGGGACATAGCTATGGTTTCTCCGGAAAGACAGGGGGGGGACTGTCGGAATATTGATCAGGGATTATTCTGGGGTGGGTGCAAGATCGCTTTCGAATTCAGGTACAAATGTCTTGATTACTTGCAAGGTCTGGTCGGTTTGCCGTGCCGTAGCCGCGACGTTCAGTTGATCCAGCAAGGTTTTCAGTTCGGTATAATCGATGGTTCTGGGAGCCGCCAGCATGATGCCTTCATGGCCGGTTTGAACCAGTTGTTCGCTGTCGTGAAACAGCTCCTCGTACAATTTTTCACCGGGTCGCAAGCCCGTAAATTCAACTGCGACATCCTTGTCAGGCTGCAGGCCGGACAGGCGGATCATCTGTCGGGCAAGATCCTGAATGCGCACGGGCTCTCCCATATCCAGCACAAAGACTTCGCCTTTGTTGCCAGGTTCAGCCGTTGCCGCATCAGACGTATGTTCTTCGGGAATGGCACTGGCTTGCAGAACCAACTCAACTGCTTCGCCCGTGGTCATGAAATAACGGGTGATGTCCGGATGCGTGACCGTCAGTGGTCCACCGGCAGCCAGTTGACGCTGAAACAATGGCACCACCGATCCTGTTGAACCCAGGACATTGCCGAATCGCACGGTGACAAATCGGGTGTCCGTGTCACCGGTTCTGGCCAGGTTCAGACTTTGACAAACCATCTCGGCGATGCGCTTGGTTGCGCCCATGACGTTGGTCGGGTTGACGGCCTTGTCTGTTGAAATTTGCACCATGGTGCCAACGCCGTGGTTACGGCAAGCCTCGGCAACATTAAAAGTGCCCAGACAGTTGGTCAGTGCCGCTTCATTGGGATTGCGTTCGTTCAGCGGCACATGTTTGAACGCAGCGGCGTGGAAAACGATGTCGGGCTGTTCCTTGGCAAAGACCTGATCCAGTCGTGTTGTATCGCGAACGTCTCCCAGCACAGCTTCACGAGGGACTTCGGGGTATTTCTCCGACATCTCCATATCGATGCGGTAGAGATTATATTCGCCATTATCCAGCAGCGTCATTTGCGCTGGACCAAAACTTGCAGCCTGGCGCACAAGTTCCGATCCGATTGTGCCACCGGCACCGGTGACCAGAACTTTTTTTCCAGCGATTAACCTGGCCATGGCCTCGCGGTCCAGAACCTTGCGCGGTCGACCCAGCAGGTCAGCAATATCGATGGCCTGCAACTGTCCGCCATCATCAACCAGTCGGGGCTTGTTGGAATTTTCACTGTCGGCGAAGTCTGTCAGTCTCGGGACACGGGCCAGCGTCAGGCCCCAGGCGTCTGCCTTGTCCAGCAAATCGCGCACGATCATCCCGTCGATGCGGTCGCTGGCGATAATCAGGCGCTGTGGACGGCGGCCCTTTTTGTCCAGAGATGTGATGACCTGATCCAGTTCGCCAATTGTCGCCATAACCCGGACACCGCGAATATCGCGGCCAATGCGATTGGGCTTGTCATCGACAATGCCGACAACGCGGTAATTGGCGTTACGGCCCCGGGATTGATCGCGAATAAACATCTCGGCGGCGTCACCGGCACCGACCAGGACCACCGGAATACGGGCGTCTGCGTCACGCTCGAACGCTGCGCGCCAGTTGCCATCCTTCAGGGCGCGATACAAAAATCGCGGACCGGCCAGCAGGAATATCAGCAGCGGCCAGTTGATCAGCAAGGCCGTGCGCGGAAAATCCTGCAGGCGCGTGGCCACAAACATGATCGCCAGGAATACAAGGATCGACAAGGTAACGGCTTTGACGATCGCGACCAGGTCATTAAAGGAAGCGTAATACCAGATGCCGCGATAAAGGCCTGCCCGCCAGAAGGCGATGAAACAAACGACGGTGAAGACAACCGTCGCAGGCCACAAAAAGCCTGGGGACTGCGGTGCGCCATAGGTGTAATACCGCACAAGGACAGAAATCTCGAACGACAGCGCCGCCATAAAAATGTCGTGCAGGGCCACAGTTGCGATGCGCCGGTTCAGCTGCAAGGACGAGACTCCGGATCATAGATCATGTTTCAGGCTTCATGATCAGGTTTTCTGCTGGCCAAATACCACAACAGGGCCGCGACCGCTACCACTGCTGTTATGCTCAGCAAAATTGTCTGTGCCGGAATGGCCGCTGCTGTCGCCGCCATGTCGATCAGGATAATATTACAGGCGACAATAACGATCAGAATATGACGATGGGCTTTGGTGCGCCGGACGCCGTCCGGGCCTTCCAGGGCGCTGGCGGCTTGTTGGTAAAAATGGCTGCGATGGGCCTGCCAGATTTTTTCGCGACGGAAAATTCGTTTGAACAGGGTAATCGTGGCATCACCGACATAATAAAGTGGCAGAATCAGCCCCACGGCCAGAAATCCTTGTGTTGCCGCAACCAACAAGGCCCAGCCCATGACGAAACCCAGCGGGATGGCACCGACATCCCCCATAAAGACGCTGGCTGGTGGTCTGTTCCAGACCAGGAAGCCGATACTGACGCCTGCCAGGGCCGCCCCTGTCATTGCAAGGGGGGCAAATGCCGGGACTGCAAGTACGGGCCCAAATATAAGGGCCAGGCCGATCCCGACGCTGCCGGTCTCAACGGCTGTGATACCGTCGGTGCCGTCCATGAAATTGGTCAGGTTAATAAACCAGAGCCAGGCGATGCCAGCAGCCAGGTGATCGGCCCAGACCGGTAACAGCCCCTGAAAAACAGGCGCGTTGTCCGGCAGCAGAGAAATACCAAGGGCAACAGCAATAATCTGGGTCAGGAACCGTGGGGATGCAGGCAGGGTATAGAGATCATCCAGCCAGGAGACGATTCCAAGGGCTGTCGCTAATGCCAATATGCCAAACAGGCCCCGGGCCAGTTCATCATTTTGCGATATTTGACTAAAGGCAATGCCGCCGCCCATAACCAGCAAGGCGGCCATAACGCCAATGCCGCCGCCGCGCGGGGTGGCGACGCTGTGACTGGAGCGTTCATTGGGCAGGTCCAGAATGGCGCGTCGACGCAGCCAAACCAGCGCCAGGCGCGTGCCGATGACAGACAGCACTGCGGCTGCAATAAAGATGAATATCAGGGATTGCCCGAACATCTGTCGGTTATAGCCGGAACCGGCTGGCAGGGGAACTCAGGTCGTGGTTTTGGCGTCGTCTTCCTGATCATCCGTTTGCAACATTGTCGACAGGCCCATTAAACCCAGAACGGCGATCCACCAGTTTTGCCAGATGCCAAAAGACAGGCAGACAATCGTCAAGGCACCTACAAGCGCTGCCGCCGCTGCCGCCCTGTTAATGCGCGTAAAATCTCGCAGGCCAAACAGGCAGACCAGCACCAAAGCGGCAAATATGGCGGCGCCCGGCGCCCCCAGCTCAAGCCAGACCTGCAAGACACCATTATGGGGATGCAGCGGCATATAGGTTTCGGCCAGAATTTTTGAACCCTTGATAGTGTTGTTGCCACCAGGGATATTTCGGGATGAATCGAGGCCCCAGCCCGTGAACGGCTTGTCTGCAATGTTGGTGGCGGTAAATTCCCAGATTTTGATGCGATGCAAGGCCGAATGCTTCAGGCTGGGGAAATTTGTCTCAATCTGTGCCTGACTGATGACTTTAAGCGGCAACACAGGGGCGATCAGCACACCAACGGCAATCAGCGCCGCCAGTACCGTAATGCCGTTCCGGCCTGCCACAAGGGCGAGGACAAACAAGGTGGATGTGACCGTGACGGCCAACTTGGCGGAATCGCCCTCACCCTGAAAAATGACGATGAAAGCGGCGAGGATTGTCAGCCCGGCAGTGATTTTGCTTTGCTGTCGCCACAGCCAGACAACAGACGGCCACAGCATAATCGCAATCATGCCAAGGCTGGCGTTGAAAATGGTTTGGGGTCGATAGGGCAACCCACCCGGATAGCCCCGGAATATCCGCGCCAGCGGCATATCCAGAAACAACTCCATCGCCAGCAGGGCAAGTGCTGCCCAAAGTCCCCAAACCGCCCATTTACCAACCGTTTGGCGCTCTTCACTATTGAGTTGGCGGGCGGCGCCAACGGAAACAACAATCGCCGCAAAAAGCAAGGTAACTGACGTCCAGGTATCCAGGGCGTCACGCATAACAATAGCCCACAAAGTACTGGCTGCCGACCAGAACAGCGCTATCACCAGCACAATCGCCAGCGGACTGCGGAACAACTCTGTCAGTTTCTTGTCACGCGCAGTCAGCACCAGCAAAATAACAGAAGCCAAACCCAGCAAGATAACCTCGCCCTTTGGCGCATAGACGCTGAGTGGCAGTATCAGCAGACAAAGGGCGCTCAGGGTTTTAGCTGGCATGGTGGAAACAGACATCAACTGATCTCGTTATATACGGCGAGGGAATCGGCTACGAATTTTTGCACGGAAAATTCACTTTCGGCAATGGCTCTGCCCCTGGTGGCCATTTGTTGACGCAGGCCTGTATCGCTGACAAGTTTTGTAATGGCGGCTGCTGTTGCGGCACCGTCCCGGGCGGGAACCAGCAAACCGTTTTCACCATCACGGACAATTTCCCGGCAACCCGGTACATCCGTTGTGACAATGGCACGGCCACAGGCCGTGGCTTCGATTAAGGTTCGAGGCAAACCTTCACGATAGGATGGCAGGCAAACGATGTGACAGTCGCGGAAAATGGCAGGCATGTCATCTGAAAAACCCTGCCATTCAACCAGGCCTTCAGCCTCCCAAGCGCGCACAGTTTCTTCGCCAATGTCCGTTGGATTATCCGCATCCGTACGACCGACCAAACGAAAAGTGGCGTCAAGGCCAGCGTCCCGGCAATGTTTTGCAGCTTCGATAAATTCCCGGATACCCTTGTCACCGATCAGCCGGGCCGGAAAGGTCACGACGGGCTTGCCCGCTGGTTCCGGCATCACAGCAAAATCCACCAGGTCGACCCCACAGCCCTTGATCATGTGGACGGGTGTTTTGCCAATCAGGCCATGCTGGTGAAACAGGGCTTCGTCATCCGGGTTCTGAAAAACGGCTCTGGCATTTTTGTGGTGCAATCCGACGCCATAAAGGCCCAGCACAATCTTGCGCAATATTCTGGTTTTTAAAGTATCGCGCAGGAATAGAAACCCGAGACCTGTCACGGCAACGACCAGGGCCGGTACACCGCGCAGGCGGGCAATGGCACCGCCATACGCCCCTGGTTTCATTGTTACGGCATGCACCAGTTCAGGTTTCAGATCACCCATCAAACGCCAGTAAGCGCGCAGTAGTTTCAGTTCGGAAAAGGGATTGGTGCCGCCCCGAGCCAGGGGCACATCATGGTGGACCAGGCCTTCGGCTTCAATTCGGGCAACGGCTTTGGCTTCGAACGGGACGGCAACATGCACGTCCCAACCGACGTCACGCGCAGCCATGCCAACGGACAGACGATGGGTGACAAAAAAGGGCGCATCGTTCAACAGGAACAGCAATTTCTTTTTTGATCCTTCAGCCATGATTACAGATTTTTCTCCTGTGCCCATGCCTGGAACATCAACACATCCCACAAATGATGCTGCCAGTTGCGCTTGCCCGATAGATGCTCGGCCCACTTTTGGCGGACAGGCGTAGCATTGAAGTAACCGCCCTGTTCCAGGCGGCTTTCATCCAACAGGTTTTCGGCCCAGTCCCGTAAGGGTCCACGCAGCCATTCATGAATAGGCAAGGCAAAACCCATCTTCGGACGCTCAACCAATTCTTTGGGCACGTGGCGATACAATACATTGCGTAAAACTTTTTTACCGATGCCGCCGCCGGTTTTGTAAGCCATGGGCAGGGTCCAGGCAAAGGCAGCAACGCGATGGTCGATCAAGGGCACGCGTGCCTCCAGACCAACAGCCATGCTGGCCCGGTCAACCTTGGTCAGGATGTCATCTGCCATATAGGTGACCGCATCAAGATACATCATTTGCTGTGTGATATCGGGCAAGCCGGGCCAGCGATCTGGCTGCTCAACAATTGTTGCCGCAGGCGATGCTGACTTCATGACGTGGTCTTCAAGTCGCCAGTGACCGACCAGACCCCGGTAAATTTCCGCCTCTGATCCAGCCGCCAGAATACCCGCCATTTTGTGCAATTTGTCGCCGGGGTTTCTCTGGCGCATTTTTGCAGGCAATAAAGGACCCAGGGATTTGAACACCTGATCCCAGGTTTGCGGCGACAGTGCGGTGATACCGTGGCCGAATGTCCGGGTCAGGGTCTTGGGCATTTTGCTCGTGCGCCGGGCAATGGCATCAACCCACATATAACGGTTATAGCCGCCAAACAATTCATCACCACCATCTCCCGACAGACAAACAACAACATCCCGCCGGGCCATTTCCGACACAAGGTAAGTCGGCAACTGAGAAGAATCTGCGAATGGTTCGTCATAAAGACGAGGCAATTTGTCCACGACATCCAGCGCCTGGTTCGGGTCGATATAGAGTTCGGTATGGTCTGTACCCAGATGCCCGGCGACGGCCTTGGCATGGCGGGCTTCATTATAACCTTCATCGTGAAAGCCGATTGAAAATGTCTTGACCGGGTCCGGGTTCAGGGACTGCATCAGGGCAGCGACCGTGGAAGAATCAATCCCGCCTGACAGAAAAACACCCAGAGGACGATCCGCGACCATGCGATCACCAATGGCTGTTTTCAGTAAGTCTTCCAGCTGATCCGTAGCCTCATCTTCTGTCCCCTGAAACGGATGATCAATCCCGTCCTGGATCACATCAGCCAGAGACCAGAAGGCTTTGATGGCTGGTAACACACCTGGTTTCGCCGTCGCTGTGTCAATCGTCAGGCAAGCCCCGGCCATCAATTTTTGCACACCCTTATATATACTGTGCGGGGCCGGGATGCAGTTGCGCACCATGTACAGGGCCAGGGCGTCCTGATCGATTTCCCGTTTGAAAGAGGGATGTGCTTCCAGTGCCGATAGTTCCGATCCGAACATAAACACTCCGCCGACCCAGCCATAATATAATGGCTTGATACCCAGTCGATCTCGCGCCAGCGTCAGGGAGCGGGTTTCGCGATCCCACAGGGCAACGGCAAACATACCGACGCAGCGCTGGATTGTGGCATCAAATCCCCATTCAACAATCCCGGCCAGCACAACTTCGGTATCTGAATGACCGCGAAATGTATGGCCTTTTGCTTCCAGCTCCTTGCGCAGGTCTGCAAAGTTATAAACTTCACCATTATACGCCAGCACATAGCGACCATTGGCAGAAGTCATGGGCTGGGCCCCGTCCTCCGATAAATCAATAATCGCCAATCGCCGGTGACCTAATGCAAAACCGGAAGTCTCATCCGTCCAGATGCCCTGCCCATCCGGTCCCCGATGGGCGATGGCCGCCGACATGTCCGTGACGACGGCAGACAGTTTTTGGGTATTACTGTCCCGTGCCGGGTCAAAAAATCCGGTAATACCACACATCAGATCCGGCTTCCCTCAGACAAGATTTGGCACCGTTGGTCGTGTGGGTAATTCAGCGCCATCAATCCACATATCGAACCAAAGTTCCATCATCAGCAACGTCCACAATTGATAGTGATGCTCGGCCTTTCCAGAGACATGTTCCTGGATCATGGTCTCGACGGTTGCAGGATTGATCATGCCGCGCTGGCGCGCTTTTTGACTGAGCAGATGGTCCGCCAGATAATCTTTCAGTTCGTGACGAAACCACTTTTTTATGGGTACACCAAACCCCATCTTGGGGCGGTCGATCAAATCAGCGGGTAACAGGGGTCGGGCAATTTCCTTTAACAAGGACTTTAGCTGCCAGCCCTTCAGATGTTCGCCGCCTGGAACCCGGGCCACCATCTCCATCAGTTTGTGATCCAGAAAAGGTGCCCGCGCCTCAAGGCCATGAGCCATGGAAGTGATATCGACCTTGGCCAGTAAATCGTTTGGCAAATAGGTATGAATGTCCGTCCAGGCCGCGCGCGATGCAGGGCCGGTATCCGCCGCAAACAAACCATCCAGTAAAGCACCGGCTTCGGTGGCCAGATGTGGCTCAAGGGCCGGACCATATAGCTTGGACTTCTGGGCTGTATCGAACATCCCGATCCATTTCAGATAGCGATCACTTTCACTGGCGGTACTGTTCCGGGTCATCCGGCGCAACAGTTTCAAGGCACCTGGTCCGGAATTGCCTTTTCCAATCAAGGCCGAAAAAAGCTGGCGCAGGGGTGCCGGGATTTGATTGTAAATCCCCTCTGCCTTGGTCGCCTGATATCGCTTGTACCCAAGAAAATTTTCATCGCCGCCATCTCCGCTCAGGGCGACCGTAACATGTTGGCGGGTCAGGGCGCTGACATAATAAGTTGGCAGGGCGGACGAATCACCGAAGGGTTGTCCAAACTGCCAGACCAGAGACGGCAAAACGGACATGGCGTCCGGTTCGACCACAAACTCATGGTGTTCCGTGCCATATCGTTCGGCAACGGCCCGGGCATAGGGGCGCTCATCGAACTCGTCGTGATTGAAACCGATAGAATAAGTCTTGACCGCACCGGCGGTGTGCTTTGCCATCAAGGCAACCACGACACTGCTGTCGATGCCGCCGGACAAAAATGCCCCCAGCGGCACATCCGAGATCAGACGCAGACGAATGGCTTCTTCAAGTTCAGCCGCGATTTCTTCTTTTGCTTCTGTCCGGTTAAAAGATCGGGAGTCCCGCGCCTGCCCTGGCACAGGTAATTGCCAATAACGACGCGTGCGAAACTGGCCGTCAGGCATCACAGTCAAAGTGTGCGCAGGTGGTAATTCCTCAACACCTTCAAAGGCCGAAATCGGCGGCATGACATATTGATAGGTCAGGTATTGATGCAAGGCTTCGGTGTTGGCGCGTCTTGGAAAATCAGGCCATGTCAGGATCGATTTGATTTCCGATCCGAACAAAAAGACATCGCCCAGGCGGGCAAAAAACAGGGGTTTTTGTCCAACCCTGTCACGGGCCATGAATAACCGTTTTTCACGCTCGTCCCATAATGCAAAGGCAAACATGCCGCGCAGACGATCAACAACGGCTTCCCCCCACTGTCGATATCCATTGAGTACAACTTCCGTATCCGTTTCTGTACGAAAATGGTGCCCGGCCGCTTTCAGTTCTTCGCGCAGCTCACGGTAATTATAAATCTCGCCATTGTAGGTCAGAACATAATGCCCCTGCACATCATGCATGGGTTGCCTGCCAGCTTCAGACAAATCGATGATGGCCAGGCGTGTATGGGCGAGGCCTGCATGATTGTCGTGCCAAATGTCACTGCCATCCGGTCCGCGATGAGCGATCAGCCGCGCCATGCGATGCAGCGTTTGCTCGATGCCGATGGCGTTGGCAAATGGCGCGATGGAAACAACCCCGGCAATTCCGCACATATCAGTTTGTTTCCTTGACGGGTTTTCTGGCGACGACGATGACATAGGGTGAAGCGAAAGCAGTTGCCGGAAGCTTCAAACCTTTTGTTTCCAGCCACCAAAAGAACCGGGTCACGGCATAAAGGCTGCCGTTCACCAGGGTTTGAAACATCTGCGGGGCTTTCTGGTTCAGGAAGCTGACATTCAGATTTGCGAACATAAGATAGCGACTATCCAGTATTTCCAACCCGGCCTCTTTGTGGGCTTCGACCAACATCTCACGCGTCATCGGCACATGCATATCGTAAACACGGCGATTGATAACTTTGACGATGGCACCATTCAAGCCAAACATATTGGGAATTTCACTGACGATCAGGCCGCCTGGTTTGGCAAAGGCCGCACAACTGGAAATGCAGCTGGCCGTGTCTGTAAAATGCTCCACCAGACCGAACGACGTCACAACATCAAAACGATCAAGCATATCTTTGGGCGGGGCGAATATATCGCCCTCCAGGATGTCGCCTTCAATATTGTCACGCGCCAGCAAAGCCTCGGCCTGGCGGCAGCCTGTTTGCGAATAATCAAGACCACCAACTTTAAAGCCGAAACGTTTCGCGAACCACGGTAACCAGATAGAGCGGCCGCAGCCAAGCTCGATAACTGAAGACTCGCGGGGTGGACGGTTCAGGAAACGATCAAAAATGTCTGAGAAATATCCGTCAAAACAGCGGGCAAGATAATCGCGAACAGCACGTCCATCGGTGACCATGGGGTCGGGCATAGCCATGCCACCCCAAACAGTTTCCCAGTGGTCCACCCTTGCCTTGTCGACCTGCGT
>Ga0233449_1002546_pt1 | contig 14327 bp, 8 predicted proteins | sample SI_124_October20_FD_183012 | JGI IMG/M metagenome (GOLD analysis project Ga0233449, IMG submission 183012) | Seawater microbial communities from Saanich Inlet, British Columbia, Canada - SI_124_October2016_200_MG | ecosystem: Environmental > Aquatic > Marine > Inlet | place: Canada: British... | reverse complement strand
AATTACGGCGGCCTTTCTGTCGGCGGCATTCCAGCGGCCCGTAAAGTTTATGGCCCGTTCCTACCGGAAGTACATCACCTTCCCCATACCCATAATATGGAAAAGAATGCCTTTTCAAAAGGCCAGCCCGAACACGGTGTTGAGCTTGCTGACAGGCTACTGGATATTATTGAAATGCACGGCGCCGATACTATCGCCGCCGTGATTGTTGAGCCGATGGCCGGTTCTGCCGGTGTCGTTGTGCCGCCCAAAGGATATTTGGAGCGACTGCGTAAAATAACCAAAGACAATGATATATTGCTAATCTTTGATGAAGTAATTACCGCCTTTGGCCGCACCGGCGATATTTCTACGGCGTCACTGCTTGGCATTCAACCAGACATGATCAACACCGCTAAAGGCCTAACCAACGGTGCGGTACCCATGGGGGCGGTTATGGCTAGTGATGAAATCCATGACACTATAATGCAGGGCCCGCCAGACGTGATCGAGCTATTTCACGGTTATACTTACTCAGGCCACCCGCTGGCCTGCGCGGCGGGTATCGCGACACTCGACGTCTATAAAGAACAGGGCCTTTTTGAGCGCGCTGCAGAGCTAACCCCGTATCTGGAAAAAGCCGTTCATAGCTTAGCGCGGCATGATGTTGTTCAGGACGTAAGGAACTTTGGCATGGTTGCCGCCGTTGATCTTAAACCGCGCGAAGGGGCACCAACGGCACGGTCGTTTGAAACATATTTAAAAGCGTTTGAGCAGGGCGTTCTGGTTCGCACCACTGGCGATATCATCGCCATGTCGCCGCCACTGATCGTCGATGAAAAACAAATTGATACGATAATAAATACACTGGATGATATTTTATCATCACTGGAATAAAGGGACATAAAATGAAAACCATAATCTTCATGATAGCGGCGATATTTGCCGCAACAATGGCTAACGCGCAGCAAGATAAAGCTAAATTTACCGCGCTTGACGTTTTTGATCTGGAATATGCCACTGATCCACGGCCATCAGCCGACGGCAGTGAAATTATTTATGTGCGCCGCTCCAATGATATTATGACGGACCGCACAAAATCCAATATCTGGAGTGTGAAATCGGACGGCAGTGAAAATCGCCCGCTCCTTTCGGGCCGTGATAATTATTCCTCACCGCGCTGGTCACCGGACGGTAGCAAAATCGCCTACACATCGGCAACAGAGGGCAGTAATCAGATTTATCTTCGCTGGCACGATAGCGGTCAAACGGCGCTGCTCAGTAATTTAACATTATCGCCTAGTGGTCTGACCTGGTCGCCGGACGGAAAATGGCTCGCTTTTACCAGCCGTGTGCCCGTTAAAAATCCGACACTTGCCAAATCAGTACCAAAACCAAAAGGGGCCAAATGGGCAGAACCAATGCACATCATTGATGCCGCGCGTTATCAACGGGACGGTCAGGGCATTTTATCGCCGGGCTTCACACAAATTTTCATTATCCCATCTGACGGCGGCACACCGCGGCAAATTACGAGCGGTGCATATGATAGCAGCGGCGCGCTTTCGTGGTCGGCGGATAGTTCGCACATTCTTTTCTCGTCCAACCGTCATGAGGGATGGGAAATGGAATCTTCCGAAGCAGATATTTTTGCTGTGTCAGTCGCTGACGGCGCGCTTCGTCAAATTACCGATGATCCGGGTTCAGAAAGAAACCCTTCCTACTCACCGGACGGAAATATGATTTCATTCACTAAGCAATCAAACGCCAAGGTCATGTTTAAAAATACTTATCTCGCCGTAATGGATGCTGACGGGGGCAATGAAAAAATACTGACCCCCGATCTTGACCGTCCAGCCTCAAGCATTAAATGGGCTAGTGACAGCGATAGTCTTTATTTCCAGTATGATGATCATGCAGTTCGTAAAGTGGCGAACGTAGATCTGGATGGTGATATTGAAGTGCTCGCCGAGGGGCTTAGCGGCACGTCGCTTGGTCGTCCGTATCTTAGTGGGGGCTATAACGTCTCTAAAAATGGTCTTGTGGTCTTTACGTACGGCACTGCCGATCGTCCCGCCAATTTAGCGGTTATGGACGGCAGGAATATGAAGCTGTTAACCGCGCTCAATGAAGATTTCCTCAGCCATAAGAACCTCGGTGAGGTTCATGAGATTATTTATAACTCCTCCATTGACGGCACTGAAATTCAGGGCTGGTACATGACACCACCGAATTTTGATCCTGCTAAGAAATACCCGTTGATCCTTGAAATTCACGGCGGGCCAAGTCTTGCTTATGGTCCCGGTTTTTCTGCAGAATTCCAGCGCTTTGCTGCAGAGGGATATGTAGTCTTTTTTGATAATCACCGAGGGAGTTCAAGCTACGGCGAAGAGTTTTCAATGCTGCTTCATAATAAATATTCAAGCGAATATGATTTTGCCGACCACGATTCCGGCGTCGATGCGATGATTGAGCTTGGCTTTGTTGATGAAAATAATCTGTTTATTACCGGTGGTTCCGCCGGCGGGATTGCTGCCGCTTACTCTATTGGCCTGACGACCCGCTTTAATGCGGCCGGTGTGATTAAGCCAATTGTCAACTGGCTCAGTAAATCGCTTTATGCCGATAGCTCAACCGGACAGCTAAGAAACCAGTTCCCGGGTTTTCCGTGGGACCATGTTGACCATTTCTGGAAACGCTCCCCTATGTCACTAGTGGGTAACGTGAAAACACCAACCCTTCTAATGACCGGTGAGCAAGACCGCCGCACGCCAATACCAGAAATTGAACAATATTATCAGGCCTTAAAACTGCTAGAGGTCGACACAATAATGGTCCGCGTCCCCGGCTCACCTCACGGTATAGCCGGAAGACCATCAAGACTTAACGCCAAAGTAAATAACATCATGGCGTGGTTTGAACGTTATAAGAAGTGATCTTTAAGCCTAGTTAGCTGGCTTCCTACTTCGTAGAAGGCTTGACGGATTATGTTTAGGGGGATGGGTTTTGTGGGCTCGAAAGGGAGCGGCATGTCTTTGTGTGAGATTTTGCCGAGCAAGTAATCTGCCATTTCGCGACCGAAGGCAGTGCCGGGGGCGATGCCGCGACCGGAAAAGCCACTAATGCTGTAAAGACCATTTCCAAGATCATGTAGGTTTGGTACGTAATTTTTTGAGCATGCTATGCGGCCCGACCACTTATAACGCCAATGAACCGGGCCTACTTTGGGAAAAGTTTCGCGGATCATTTTATCGCCCCATGAAGTCAGCAGCGGTGCTTCATCTTTAAAAATATTACCGATGGTGCCTATTATTATACGCCCGGCCTGATCGGTGCGGAATGAGCGCATAACCATGCGGGTATCCCAAGTGCCGTGTTTGGCGGGAAGGAAATGTTTAAGCCGCTCTTCGCTCAAGGGATCGGTCGCCATTTGAGAGTAATACATTGACGTAAAAGTAGATTTTATTTCCGGCATTATATGTTTGAGATAAGCATTGCTCGCCATCAACACCCGGTCCGCCACCACAATTCCGCTCGGGGTTTTAATATGCCATTTCTTGGCTTTATGGCGAATGCTTGTGGCCGGTGTGCCGGTATAAATTTTTGCACCCGCGGATTTTGCCGCCGTCATCAAACCGTGACAATAATCCAGTGGCTGAATGGTTCCTGCCCGCATATCATGAATGGCGCCAAGGTAATTTTCTGCGGCGGTTAATTTAAAGGTCGCTTCTTTACCAAGCACCATAACGCTGCCGCCGCGGGCATTAATCTGCCAAGCCCGTTCTTCTATTGCTTTAAGTCCCGCTTCGTTGTGGGCCATATGAAGCGTGCCATTTCTAAGAGCCTCACAGTTTATATTATGATCTTCAATAAGCTGATGGACGAGGTCAGGGGCCGCCGAGAGGAAATGATTTAAACGGTCACCATATTTTTTACCGATGGTTTTTTCTACATCCTCAGGATTTAACCAAAGCCCGGCGTTAGTAAGGCCCACATTTCGCCCTGAACCGCCATAACCGCTATATTCTGCCTCTAACAGGCAAACATCCGTGCCCGCCTCAGCAAGGCGAAGTGCCGCAGAGCATCCGGTAAAGCCACCACCAATGATGGCGACGTCGCATCTTTGCTCCCCGTCAAACTTATTTATTTCACTCTCGCTCGACCTCGCCCGCGACCAAAGAGAATTATTTTCTTGTTCAATCATATGTTAATACGGCATTGTTGTTTTTAAATTCATCACATAAATAGGTATATAAATGAAATATCTTAGTAAAGAACTATTAGAAACTTTACTCCCTTATCCAGAATTAATCGATGCCTTAAATGAAGGTTTTCGGCGTGGTGGAAATACCCCGTTACGTCATGTTCATAAGGTTGGTAAAAATTCATTACTGCTTATGCCAAGCTGGCAGCAGGGCGGTATGATGGGACTTAAAATGACGATGGTATGCCCGGATAATGGCAAACAGGGTCTCGATACGATCCAATCCACTTATATTTTATCGGACGCGACAACCGGGGTGCCGAAGGCGATACTCGACGGTGATGAACTGACTTTCAGGCGCACGGCCTGTGCTTCGGCCCTTGCCTCATCATATCTTTCAACCAGGCAAGCAAAAAGCATGTTGATGATGGGCACGGGCAAGCTCGCACCGCATCTGATCCGTGCTCATTCATCAGTTCGGGACCTGAAAGAAATTTATATCTGGGGACGGCGGTTTGAGCAGGCCGAAAAGCTTGCAAAAGCATTGAATAATGAGCTTACCGCCACGGTTACTGCCATTAAAGATCCCTCAAAATACGCAAATATATGTGACATAATATCCTGCGCTACCTTTGCCAATGAACCAATATTAAAGGGGAAATGGCTAAATAGTGATAAACCACAGCATATTGATCTGGTCGGCGGATATACTTATGATATGCGCGAAGCGGATAATGATGTTATTGCCTGCTCAAATATTTATGTGGATGCCTTTAGCGGTGCCTTATCCGAAGCGGGTGACATCCTGCGTCCAATCGATGAAGGTATAATTTCAAAAGATGATGTTCTTGGTGATTTGTTTGATTTGGTTAGTGATAATTTTAAGCGCCAGGCTAACGGTAAAAACAGCTTCTTTAAATCTGTTGGTACGGCCCTTGAGGATCTGATCGCGGCAAAATTGGGCTTTGATAATTATCGCAATAATTAATATTGATCTTCGGTAAATTTAAGAGTAATCATAATCATAGATGGTGCCCCTCGGGGGTAAAAGGGAACACGGAAAGCCGTGACTGTACCCGCAACTGTAATTGGATCGCTTGTTTTTAAATGCCACTGAGGGTATCGGGAAGGCGAAGATAAGTAATAATCCATAAGTCAGGAAACCTGCCATCTGATCGCCATGACTATTTACCGGGTAAGTGAATGGAGCGGAATTTCCGTACGGGTGATATCTCTCGCTTTGTACGGAGGATATCAATTTAGTCCTCAAGTATAGAGCTTATTTTATACGTTTTGAGGATATCATTATGAAAAAATCTCTACTTTTAAGCAGTTCCTGCTTAATACCTTTATTACTTTCAGCAAATCTAATCGCCCAAGAAACCACCGACGTCATTGTCACCACGGCAACAAGATACGAAAAACCAATTTCAGATATTGGCAGCAGTATTTCTGTAATATCAGCAGAAGACCTCGAGTTAAAACAGATCACATTTCTGCAGGATGCGCTGAGCACTGTACCGGGCGTATCCATTAATCAAAATGGCAGTTTTGGCGGCATTTCATCACTACGTATTCGCGGTGCCAAACAGGTGACAATTTTAATCGATGGCGTTCAGGTGAACGATCCGTCAACGGTTGATGGTAGCGCCAATTTTGCCAATTATGATGTAAACGCCATTGAACGGGTAGAAGTGCTTCGCGGGCCACAGTCTATTCTTTATGGCTCGGATGCTATGGGCGGGGTGATCAATGTGATCAGCAAATCCGGTGAGCAAGGGTTTGGTGGCAGCGCTTTTATTGAAGGAGGGTCCTTTAATACATTGAACGGCGGGGCCAATATTTACGGCGGTGATGAAAAACTGAATTATAGTTTATCGGCCCGCGGCATTACATCGCACGGCATATCAAAAGCAGATGAGAATGACGGTAATAGTGAGCAGGATGCCTACCGTAATATTTCAATTCATTCAAAAGTAACAGGAAACTTATCCGAAATATTTACGACCGACTTAATTGCCAGATATTCAAAAGCACGAAATGAATTTGATAGCTTCGGACCTGTTGATGGTGACGGCATTGACCATTCTACCGACTATTTAATCGCCTCACGAAATCACCTTGACCTTTTGGACGGTAAATTTACCAACACGTTCTCTTTTGAATATTCAAAGAGCTTGCGGGAAAATGAAGCGGATTTGGTAAAGTCCGAGGTTGGCAATGGTGACCGGCTAAATGTCGATTATTTTGGCCATTATAAATATAATGACGCCCTTGGTCTTTCTGTTGGTCTTCAGCATGAAGAAACAAAAGCGACTAGCGCTTCACCAGAAAAATTTAATATTGATAGCATCGTTTCAGAAATTAGTTTTCAAGGCATAGAAAACCTCACCGTGACCGGTGGCGGGCGTTATGATCATCATAATCAATACGGCGATACCTTTTCACCGCGCCTAACGGCTGCATATTATCTGGATCAGAGCGGCACTAAAGTTTTTGCAAACTGGGCCGAAGGCTTTAAAGCGCCAAGCGTATTTCAGCTAACCTATATATGCTCATTCTGCGGCCTTACAGAGCCAAACCCGGATTTAAAACCGGAAGAAACAAAAGGCTGGGAAATTGGTGTAGAACAAGAAATAATAAGCGACGATATTATAATTGGCGCCACTTATTTTGATCAAAAAGTCACCAACCTTGTCGATTTCAGCTTCACGGCGGGATATGACAATATTGCGCAGGCCCGAACAAAAGGGTTTGAGATTTTTATCGATGCCGTCCTTAGCGAGGAAATATCATTTAGTGCTAATTATACTTATACTGACGCCGTAAATAGCTTAAGCGAGGAAGCATTGCCGCGCGTTCCCCGCAACATGGCATACGGCGAAATTCGCTGGCAGGTAATGCCGCCACTCAATGTATCCTTTAGTGTTAGCTATAACGATAAAACGACCGATCCCTTTTCCCCGGATACCGATAGCTGGACCAGAACAGATTTCAGGGCCACTTACCAAATTAATGAAATGTTTGAATTATATGGCCGAATTGATAATCTGTTTAATGTGGAATATCAGCAGGTATATGGTTACGGTACTGCGGACCGCTCTGGCTATATCGGTGCTAGAGCTAAGTTTTAAAAGGGCCAAGTTTTAAGGAACAAGTTTGATGAATGCTACCTTGCCTATTCTAAAAAAAGAATCCCCCATTCTTTGGGCGGTAGCATTCATCATCCTGATGGGTAGTTTTGCCAGGGCAGAACTGCCTAAAGCCGTATCTATTGATTATTGCGCCGATCAATATCTTCTGGCCCTAGCGGACCCGTCGCAGATTATCGCCGTATCAAATTCAGCCACCGATCAACATTCATTTTACCGAAAAAAAGCAGCAGGACTTAAGAGGTTTGCGGCCACCGCCGAACAAATTATTGCCATGAAGCCCGAGATTGTTATTGGTACAGACGGTGCCTATAATGTGCTGCCATTTTTAATGCGGTACGACATCAATACGGTAGTTCCGAAATATGGGCGCGGCATAAATACCCATTTCGAAAATCTCGCCATGTACGGCGACGTTTTAAACCGTTCTGACCAAGCAAATGAAATCATTGAAAATTACCAAATAAGACTGGAAAACCTTGAAAATAAGAGCCGCCAAAACATCACCGTTGCGTATCTAACACCGAGCGGCTTTACCGCTGGCACTGGAACGTTCATTGATGATATTATTAAACTTTCAGGGCTTAATAGTTTCGCTGAAAAGCATAATATTAAAAACTGGCAGCCGTTATCGCTTGAATTAATGCTGGTCAGTCCGCCGGATTTGATCATCAGTAGTTTTTTTGATCAGGATGATGTCCATATTTCCCATTGGAGTCTGACACGCCATCCTGAGATTAGGAAAATGATAAGCAAAATTCCAACCGTTTCTGTCCCGGGAGATGTTTTATCCTGTAGTGGGTTATTTTCCATTGAAGCGGCCGAATATATCCGAAATTTTACCGATCAGTCCTTTAATAAAAAGGGAGAAAAATAATTTATTCCTCCCCCTTAATAAATCAAAAGAAACTCCCTTTGTTGCTTGGCATTTTGCTGGGCGCACTTTGCTTTTTATCGCTCTTTATCGGCAGCGTTTCATTTTCAGCGGCAGAAGTTTTTTCGGCCTTACTTGGAAATGCCGATCAAGCAACAACAATCATTATCGTTGAACTAAGACTGCCAAGGGTCTTTATGGGACTTCTTGCCGGTGCTACACTGGGTCTATCCGGCGCATCACTACAAGGCATGCTTAGAAACCCGCTAGCCGATCCCGGTATCATTGGTGTTTCTTCTATGGCGGGACTAGGGGCGGTGATTGCCATTTATATGGGACTAACTGACTTGTTCCCGGCGGCCATCCAAATTATGGCTATATTGGGCGCTATGATTGCCACCTTTATCCTTGTGCTGATCGCCGCGCGCGACAGTAGTGTGCTTACGCTAATTCTCGCCGGTATCGGCATCAGTTCACTGGCCACGGCGGCCATATCGTTAACGATGAATTTTGCACCCAACCCCATGACACTGCAGGATATGGTGATGTGGATGCTTGGCTCGCTTGAAAACAGAACTATTGCTGATATTTTGATATCGCTGCCGTTCATTCTTATTGGCTGGGCTTTGCACCTTGGCATATCGCACGGGCTTGATGCCTGCAGCCTTGGTGATGACACGGCAAGGACACTGGGTATTGATACAAAAAAAATGCAGTTAAAAATAATTTTAGGCGGCGCCATATCCGTTGGTGCCGTGGTTGCCGTATGCGGTGCTATCGGTTTTGTTGGGCTGGTTGTTCCGCATATTGTCAGACGCCTTATTGGCTACGCGCCAGGTAAGCTGCTTATTCCTTCGGCGCTGATGGGGGCGATTTTGCTGATCAGTGCTGATCTATTTACCCGCATCCCTTTTGGTGCCGGGCAATTACGGCTAGGGGTCGTAACGGCGATTATCGGTGCGCCCATGTTCCTTTATATTGTTTATAAAACAAGGAGGGCGATGAGGTGACGGTCCTCAGCATAAATAACTTAAATGTCACGCTGGAAGAAAACCGCATTTTATCGGATGTGTCCTTTGAAGTGCCGAGCGGTAAGCTGGTCGGGTTGATCGGCCCAAACGGCGCAGGGAAAAGCATCCTGATTAAATCCATATTAGGGCTTATTGACGGTGCAAGCGGCGATATATCGCTGGACGGTAAAGATATTAATAGTTGGAGCATAAAAGAACGGGCTCAGAAAATATCCTATGCAGCGCAAGGCGCCCCCGTCCACTGGCCGCTGACGGTTGGTCATCTTGTATCACTAGGGCGTATTCCGCATTTATCGCCGTGGCAATCAACCAGCACCCTTGATCAGACACTTACCTTGGACGCCATGAAAAAAACCGATGTCGATCATCTTGTCTCGCGCAGTACCACCACATTATCAGGCGGGGAAAGAGCGCGCGCCATGCTGGCCCGGGCAATTGTTACGGGCTGCGAATTTTTACTGGCGGATGAGCCAATCGAAGCACTGGACCCTTATCACCAGATGAAAATTATGGATATTTTAAAAGAGCTGGCCGAAACTGGTCATGGGGTTTTACTGGTGCTTCATGATGTTAATTTTGCCCAGAAATACTGTGATGAACTGATACTCCTCAACGAAGGACAAATCATTTCAAAAGGGCTCCCCGAAGATGTTCTAAGCGATGAAAATCTGCTAAAGGCTTATCAGGTTAAAGCGACCCGTCTGGAAAAAAATGGCGAAGTTTTTATTATCCCCACGTCGCGCATTAACCAGGACTAAATTCCAGCTTCCATTTTGTTTCCTGCGGCAGAAATGGTGTCATATTACCGTTAAGCCAATCATCATGCCCCGCACCGTAATAAGGCGATAACGGATGACCCGACTGTCCAGCGGGCAGGTTCATAATACCGTCTTCTTCATGGCCTGGGCTTACCACTATTCGCTCCGATTGGCCCTGCACACGTCCTGAAATATGCGGCATATTTGCTGTGTCACCTGATTGCTGCACGGCTGGCATATCCGTTAGCTTACCAAGAAAGGGAACGGCGGCACTTAACGGATGTTTGATCTCAGTGGTATTTCTGTTGCCCCATGTATAATCCTGCAGATTAATTTCTCCCGTTATGACGGGCTTCCATGCATCAAAAGCTGCCTTTTCATAGAAAAATTGCCAATTATCATATCCGCCAGGAAGCCAATCAGCTGGCATTTCAGAGACCAGCTGCCACAGCGGTGCTTCCCATTGATTGGTTGCACGGTCATAATTGCAGTTTTTATCGTAAGAAACACAAGTCCCGGATATATGGGCAAAAAGTGTTTCATAAACCTGAATGCGGTAGTTTCTCACTAACCTAAATCCAATGGAATTTTTATCAGCAGCCCCGCCCCAATTTACCACTTGTTCCAAATAAGGTTGGAACGATGCATCGTCAGCTTTTAATAAAACACCTTCAAGTTGTTTTTGCCAGCGGCTAAGAAATATGGCTTCATCATCAAGCATTATTTTATAAAGATCTTCTTCAACCAGTGGCGCTTGCAAGGCCATCAACCTGTCTCTAATCTGTTTTGCTCTTGCGCCAAGGGCATAAGAACTAGTGCCAACTCTGGCTAAATCTGCATTTGAAGCGACCCGAGTATTGGCTGTCCAAAGCCTGCCGTTTTCCGGATTATATACTTTTGGATATTCCGCAGAACTATACCATTCGTTCCAGTCATATTCACCGGTTGACCAGTTTTTAATTGCGCCGAAGTCCCCTTCAGGGCGGCGCGGAATTCTTCCGAAAATGGTCCAGCCAGCGTTACCGTCTTTATCGACCAGCATAGCATTTTGAGCCGGAATTCCCATTTGATTGGCGATGCTCATGGCATCCTTTACCGATCTGACCTTTTCCATACCGATCAGCGACATATTGACCCCATCCGGCATATGCGCCACCCAGCGGTAGGCGTATTTTTTGTCGGTATTTTTGTCTATTACCGGGCCCCATATGGTTTCTTTAATGATGAGCATTTCCGGTGATCCACCACCGCTGACATTAATTGTTTCGCTGATCGTTTCAAAATCCATATAACCGTCTTTGGTAAGGTACTGATTTTCATTTTGCGGATTTATGGTTAGCTCAATAATATCCGATGTATCAATATTAGTGTTGGTAAAGCCCCAGGCAACCGACCCATTACTGCCAACAATCACAATCGGTGCACCGGTAAGCGACACGCCGGTTATATCAAGTGATCCATCATTTAGCTTAAGGCGGAGTTTATACCAAATCGACGGCGCACGAATGCTAAGATGCATATCATTGGACACCATTGCCGCCCCGCTTTGCGTAAGCGCACCGGTTACGGCCCAGTTATTACTGCCGAGCATTGGTGCATCGTCATATGTAAAATCAGCGGCAATATTCTGTTCCATTTTTGGTGCAGCTGGAATTTCCGGCTTTATATAAGGCACTTCATTTGGCTGAAGTGGAGCATCCCATTCTGTGCGCTCCTGAAGAATAAACTCTGCTACATCTTCACCCATTGATTTTCTGACTAAGTGGTTTTGCCATTCAAAATTCCCGTTTGAGCTTTGTAAATCAAAGAACATGGCATCGGCAACCAGATATGTATCTTCTGCGGCCCATAGTTCAGGTTCAGCGTCCAACAGCCAATATTCAAATGGCTTTGAGCCTAGTTCATTAAGTCCGGCATTAACGCCACTTACATAATGATCAAGAATGTCTCTTTCTTCCTCAGTCACATGTTCAAGTGCTATAATTGCGCGGCTTCGAAAACGGTGAAGACGGTTTGCTTTATCTGTCTCAACGGCGATACTGCCAAAAAGTTCTGAAAGCTCGCCGGCGGCCATACGCCTTGATAAATCCATCTGAAAAAAGCGCTCCTGCGCATGAATATATCCTGTGGCAAAAGCAAGGTCGGTTCTATGGTCCGCTGAAATGGTAGCATTACCCTGGACATCACGTTCCACTATCACACTGGCTTTAATAGCTGCCGTTTCAACTTGGCCTTCCAGTTTTGGCAGGCTTGCTCTAAAGCCCATATATATGACCAAAATTGCACTTAACGATATGACACTTAAAAATATTGATAAGCGGATCAGCCATTTTTTCATTCTTTGTTTCCTTCTTTGCAAATGCCAGTTCTTTTCTTATAGGCAAAAAAATGGGCCAGACAAATCATTATGTCCAGCCCACTTCATTTTATTTTTTCAGGTCCTATTCACCCGGATGATATTGACGTTCAATATTGGCATCAACATCTTCACGGTAATAATGAACATCACGGAAAGTTCCCGTTCCATACATTTCGCCCTGATCAAAGAAGTGTGGTGAAGCTGGATCTTTATTAAGACCACCAGCCATTAGCGCTTTAGCGCGAACCTTGTCACCAAATTCAACGGATGCGATGAAGCTATTACCACTTGTAGGGTACCAGTTTTTAGTACCCGGATATTGGCGCGTACCAACGGAGGCAAGAGCTCCCCAACGACCGGAGCCGAGTTTAACAGGATAGCTTGGTTTGCTGTCATCAAATGTTTGACGAATGCTGCTATCGTTACGTTGGAAACGGTTCATATCGCCCCATGCAACTTTCCATGTGCCAAAGTCAGCTTCCATTCTGGCAATAGCCGCCGTCAGCGCAGCAAGATATTGATCACCTGTAATCTGTTTTTCAGCATATTCGTATGAATCGTACGGACCAACACTTCCACGAGGCGGTTGATATCTGAAAAGTTCATTACCGAAATGATGAGCAAGTGACGTTTCAACTGATGTCATACTTGAACGCTTATCCCAAGCAACCAGCATATCAACGGCTTCCTTTAGATTTTCGTCCGGGGCCGCATCGTAAGCTGCTTTAAGCACAGGAACGAAACGTTGGAATGATGGAAGAAGTCCGTCATAGCCGGCTTCAATAAGGCTTTCCACTGTGAAGTCATTAATGCCCGGGTAAAGTCCAAGCGCATGATCACCGCGCGGGTTTTCAAAGTTCACAGACATATAGCTCGGATAGTCTTCTTTTTTCGGGCTATGGTCCGGACCAGCCGCAGAGAACGGCCAGTTATTTGAATTATAAAGCCAGCCTGAACCAGGGTTCAGTAGGTTAATAGCTTCTTCAACAGGATGTAATCCTTTCCAGTCCGTATCAGGATTACTGCCATCTACCGGATTGTTAAAATCATATTCCGTATTACGAATTGGATGATAGTTACCGTGGAAATAGGCAATGTTACCGTCTTTATCAGCATAAACCGTGTTGTTTGATGAGTTTGATTTTAGTCTCATCATTTCATAAAACTCATCATAAGACGTTGTTTTGCTTCTTGTATATGACTGGTTAAGAGCTGTAAGCGGAATATTCATCAGCTGAACGCTGACCCATTTGCCGTCTTGTTCACGAATAATCGGGCCACGGTGCGTGTGATAAATAGTAAAATCACGCGATGCCATACCACTGTCCGTTTTGTATTCAATGGTTTCAGTGGACACTGTTACTTCACGTTCCTCTTCACCATATTGATAGAATAGTTTACCGTCTTTTTCGATGATGGTTTCTAAAGCTTCATCAATCACATCGGATCTACCCGATGTATGCATCCAGCCGTTATATTCACTGAAACCCTGATAGATAAAGAACTGGCCCCATGTTAGTGCGCCATAAGCATTAAGGCCTTCTTCACTTACCATATGGGCTTCTTCACGGAAATAATGTGTTGTGTGAGGATTAATATAAAGCAGGGCATTACCATTCACTGTTTTTTCTGGTGCAATGGACATGCCGTTAGAGCCGCGTGGTTCAAGATCAAGATCACGCAGTGCTTCAGCCATTTTCGTGGTACCGCCATAGAAATTTTCCAGATTATTGATGGAAATACTTTCAATGTCACCGCCGATACTGCCTTCCGAGAAAGAAAGTGCCATCCATGGCTCAAAGCGTTTAATCACTTTGGCCTGCGTTTCAGGGTTCTTATATAGATAATAATTAAGACCGTCCGCATAGGCATTCATAAGTGTTTTTAACCACTCAGGTGCTTCACCGTAAAGACGCTTCATTTCATCCTGTTGAATGAAAAGGCGCATACGAAGATCTTTAAAAATCTGA
>Ga0233449_1002544_pt1 | contig 14333 bp, 12 predicted proteins | sample SI_124_October20_FD_183012 | JGI IMG/M metagenome (GOLD analysis project Ga0233449, IMG submission 183012) | Seawater microbial communities from Saanich Inlet, British Columbia, Canada - SI_124_October2016_200_MG | ecosystem: Environmental > Aquatic > Marine > Inlet | place: Canada: British... | reverse complement strand
TGACAGTGTTTAGAACTACGTGGGTAAAAGACCTTGTAACTCCATCAAGTGTAAAAACAGTCTTCGTCAAGTCGTCTAAATCAGCCCGATTCTTTACTCTCGCCAATACCATTGAATCCCAATCACCGGTTACATCGTAAACAGCGAAGACTCTAGGGTCGGAAGAGATTATTTTTTGCACAGGAATCATCTTTCCTTTTTCTATCCTTAATCCGGCCATAATTGTCATGCTCCAGCCAACACTCTCTGGGTCTAAAACAACCGAATAACCCTTTATCACGCCGATACTCTCAAGTCGCTTCAATCGATTTGTGATAGTTCCTTGCGCGACCCCAACAGTTCTTGCAAGCTCTCTTTGTGAAGCGCGGGCATCTTGTAATAATGCAGCAATAATCGCCTTATCTGTCTCATCCAATTCCATTTGGCCCACATCCCTCGCTCATTTCTCCTCGCTTTCAACACTTCGCAATTGGTTTTCTTGTTGTGACAATGGAGGCGATAGCCGCAAATGTTGTGTCCAACCACCCAATTCCTCTATCATCATCAACAAAGAAAAGCTCAAGTCCTCGTCGCATCTTTGTTTGAATGAAATAGAAAAATCATATTTATTGCCTGCCTTTATTTCTAATTGATTGAATTTACCACGTCCTTTCCAAGGAGGATTAACCTCAAGATTGGTAATTGAGACCGGTTGATTTCCTGCCTTGATTGAAACATTAATCGAAGTCATTGAAGAGTTCTTCCAACCGACATTTATTTTGGGCATCCCTTTTTCTCTCGCCATAGAGTTGGAAAATACGATATTTGCGATAATAGTTGTCAGCAATATTAGCATTACTGGCATTAAGAAATCTGATGATTGTGGATTGGACCACTTATTTGGGAGTGGAGAGTTATACAATGCGAGAAGGCGTGTAGTTTCATCGTCTCCTTCTACACTACCAAAGAATGCCAAAGTGATGTGCCAACCTAATGGTTTTTCTTGCAAATCAACACCGGCAGCGGTCATGTGGTCTTTTGGAATTATCCATGTAGTATTTGTTACATTATTCGCCTTTACAGAAAAACCAACTTCTGGTTTCATATCACGAATTAAATTCTTCACTTGCCGACCATGTTCATCTTCAGCATTGTCTTCACTAAGAAAAATGTATAACATTGTATCATCACTCAGATTGACCAATGGTTCTAATTCAGCTTGTATTTTTATCTCATATTCTCCTTTTTGATTAATGGTCAAGATGATTTCACCAGATAATTCAAGAACGATTTCTTGAATTGAGAGGTTCCGTGCTTGCTGAATTGCTTTGTCAATATCTTGGTATTGTTCAACATTTGAATTCAATACATATTGGGCTTGGTCTTGTGATTGTGGTTGCATTGCAAGTTGGCCAGATCTCGCCTTTGCATCATCATCGGGCCAATCAGAACCGGTTTCATCTGACCATAACCACCAACTTAGAGGAAGAACATCATCTCGCTTGTGGTATTGTCTCCACAAATCCTGCTCTTCACCATCATCTGCATTCGGTGTGTCTTCAATGAATTGTTCAACCAACACAATTTCTTTGCCGATAGGATTTGGAATCGCGCTAGAAGCCCAAACACTTTCAATTGATTCAGTTTGAGCAGAAGCAGAAAATACAATTGGAGATAATAGTAGTAGTGATACAACTATTGTAATTAACAGAGGATGAGAATTATTATCGGAGCATTTTATTTTCATAACACTCCCTCATTCTTCTTCGTCTTCAAATATGAAAGGCAATCCCAATTTATATCGCAAAATATCCTTGCCGACATTGTCGATCATCATTGTGATCCTCGCACCAGACCATGCAGATACAACATGTTCTACTCCTTCTATTTCACATCCAAATAATAGTGGTCCCGGTTCGGGTGCCTCAAGTTTTAATTCTTCAGTGAATTCTTCAATCAATGGCGCCCATCCCAATAATAATCGTTTGAGAGTTTGTTGAGAAATGTTGAGCAACACATCTCCCATATGCTGTTGTATTGCAGGTATTGTTTCTTGTCTAGTGCGCCACGTACCTTTCTTTTCAGTAAAAACTGGTAGCCCAACATGAATAATTTTCATAGGATGGAATGTTCCCTGCGGCCAAATATTTCCTTTTTTATTCGGGCATTGCTGCATGAAGATTCTTTCGAATGCCATTTTCGGAGCAATATTTGTTCTCTTGCCCCTATGCCACCATGACCATCCAGGGTCATTCAATTTGTATCTTGATACCGCTTCATCGATGATTTCTTCAGCAGCAGGGAAAATTGAATGGCGGTCTGGACGGGGCTGATCTAACAATTTTGGTTGCCAAGTGGATTCAGATGGCAAAGCACGCTTGTGGATGAATGTACGAGCAATGCCTTGCGGAGTTGCATCTTTTTTGTGCATCAACATTGCAACAAAGAAACCACCTGTGTCGTTATCTTGATGTCTTAATCTGCGACAAAGTGGTAGTAGGGCTTCAATTTCAAGTTCTTTTTCAGAATCAATTTCTTGTTCTAATATTGTGTTATCTGCTAATCCTATTCTCTTTTTGGGAGAGAGATGTGTAGGTTTTAGAAGAGGTAATTCTGGCATTGTGCCATCAAAAGTAACAACTTTTCCTTGCTCATTTAGTATGTCCCAATCACTCAAACCCTTTTGTAAAGTTAATCCGGGAACTAAACTTTCATCGATTGGAACTAATTGTAGATATGGCAGTTGTCGTAATAATTCAGCAACTACTGCTTCATTTTCCACAGGGTCTATACTGCAAGTTGAAAGCATCAATTTTCCACCAGGCACTAACAAACTTGCCCCACGCGCAACAATGTCTACTTGTAATTTGAATAATGCTCTACCATTTTTAGGAGTCCATCTCCACCATAGATTACGGTTTTTCCGTGTAGTAGCATTTCCTGTACATGGGACATCTGCTACAATTGCATCAAATCCAGGCGGAGGGATTCTTCCAAGATGGCGCCCATCATGTTGAGAAATTAACATATTATCCAAGGCCAGCCGGCCACGATTACTCACTAGCATATTGAGGCGGCCTGAAACCGGTTCATTTGCTACGACAACACCACTTGGAGCGATAACTTCAGCGATTTGAGTTGCCTTTGAACCGGGTGCTGCACACATATCTAATACTAATTGTTGGGGTTGTGGTTGCAATAAAGCAACAGGGAGCATACTAGCTGCTTCTTGCCTTGTAATGCGACCAGAATCATGCAATATTGTCATCATGTGTTTTGTTTTTTTATCAGCTGCCTTGCCTCTTTCAAAAGGCATTTGGAAAGCATTGTCTTCGCCGAGCCATGAAAGAGGAGTTGCACCGAGGTTACGAACTTGCTTAATCGTCCACTCACTGTCATTGCGATTTGATGTAATTCGTAATGTCTCAGGCAGAGCTGTTGTTGCAACCTCTAGCCATTCAGCCATATCGTATCCAAGACTATTCGCAAGCCCTGCTAAAGGGGAATCTTTAGCCGCATCGAGGAGTTCCTCATCATGCCAGCGGTCAGTCCCCATCGTCACTGCCATCACTCTTCGACCCTCATACTTTCCGCCATGCTCAAGGGCTGAACACTTGTGCCACATACAATGTTGGGAGATGATGTGCCTTGGCTTGTGCCACTATTCGCCATTTCTCTTATGGCCTGGCCGATGGCAGCCATAGTTGAAAAAAAGAGTATTGAAAAGGGCAAATGGTTGAAAATTATCCACAATTATTTACCAGTAATATTTCTCACAGCGATGATAATAGATCGTATATTGGCCGTAATAAGTAACGATTTATCTCATTCAGATATTGCAAAATATAACGCGGGGTCAAATCCGATGAATGGTGGAGCATGGATGACTTTTTTGAGAGGCGATGGCCTTTCTGAATTAGTCTTAATGGTGTTGTTATTATTTTCGTTATTCGTCGATAAATTGCCAAGTATTTCTCAAAGCCCTCATTACATAAAAGAGTTAGTTAGGTGTAGGGTAATGTGCTTTGTTTCTTTAGTTGCAATATTTTCATTCACAGTATTTTTCCCAGATAGTGCATATCTAGATGCAGATTCTCTGACAACCCAATCAACTTGGCCTACGAACGGTATAGGTCCATTTTGGTATGCGTTATTAGCAGTGGCAATTCTAATTGTCGCCGCGGAATTATTTGCTGTTAGTTCGATTGTAGAAAATGACCTGGGACTTGTGAAATTAGCAACAAAAGCGAAATACAAACTCGCTATTATTTTCCCAATAGCAATTTTTCTTTTTATGAAACTAGATGCGATAAAGAACCTTGATTCAAATTTTTGGTTAGATTTAGGACAGTACCATGACATCATTTTCATATCTGTATTTCTGCATATGGCAATTAGCTTTGCAACGATATTAGAGCCTGCAAAATATTTGGATTCTAAATTAGGTGCAGGAGATGGTAGGACGAAATCATTGGTAATCACTTCAATTTCCTCATTCATCTTTTTGATAACATTGTCCATTATTTTCGCCCAATCAATGAATTTTATTCCCGGTAATGGCGAAGCATTGATGGTCATTTGGTTGGTTTTTTCAGTGATATTAATTTGTGTCATTGCAATGTTTTTCCCAACTATGGGCTTTGATGCAACTCCAAGGCCAGAATTGTGGTGGGTGAGATTGATGATGAGCCTCTCACCACTATTTGTTGCAGCATTTTCGCCCTATGTCTTGATTTTATTACCAGCCATTTGGTTTTCGTTGGTATTATCATTGGTAATTCCATGGTATGTTGAAGAAGACGTGAAAGATACTAATTCAACACAACTGAATATCACGTTTGTTCTAGTGGCACTATTTGCTCTATTCATCGTTCCAAATATATTGCATCAGTTGAATATGCAATTGATAGTGATATGGTTACTAATGCCTCTAATTCCTCTTCTGATGAGTTCAGTTTTGTTATTTCAAGCGCGAAAACAAAATCCAACCAGTTGATAATTGCCTATGAAATTAGGATAATACTGCAATAAACGGCAATTACTACTCTGCTGTCGTCGCGCTTCTTATTAGTGTAACAGATTGGCTTTGTGAATGGAGTTCACCAACTCCAAGGGATGGGACCCTAAGATGACAAGAGCATTTAGAGAAGGCGTAGATAGAAGTCGGCGAGTACAACAACCGGCGAGAAGAAGAACTTGGAAACCATTTAGAGATTTACAAGGTTTGTCAAACAGAACTTTGACAATCGGTGAGGCGATGGGGCCACTTTCAGATATTCCAGCAATGGTAACTATTGAAAACGAACACTGGGTCTTTCAAAGAATCGAAGAAGGTGTTCTTTACAACCTCACTCACCGTTTGATAATTCACGAAGAAGGCGAAGCAAAAACGATTGGCGCAACTTCTGGGATGGAAACAGCAATTCAAGTCGCTCAAGCGATGGCATCCAAGGAAGGAAAAATAGTATTGATCAAACCTTTGTAATATCAATTGCAATAGCAACGATATGAATCAAGCAAAAATATTCCAAATTGCTTGTGCAACGCCTTGATTTACAAGGTAGAAGAATACTGAAATTGAGATACAAGCAAAGTATACTTGGCCCTTGGTAATTTTCCAAGCATGTTCTGATTCTTCATCAAAATAACGAATTAAACCAGCCGCTTGCTGGATACCACTGCCATCGGACTTCTTCTTTGCAGCCATTGCAACCGATGTGGGCCAGTCGCCACCCCTTTATCAACGCGACCCGCAGACATATTGAATGAAAAAGTAATCATTCTTCTTCATCTAATAGCGGTATTCGGGTGAGAAAATTATCTTCCTCAGTCAATTCATCATCTTCCTCTTCATCTTCTGACAAGTCCACAATGTCCACATTTTCGTCAAGTTCGTGCTCTGTAATTTGTAAAATATGCCCATCGGTCAGTTCGTCTTGTTGCATTTCTTCATCCGATTTTACTTGCGAGGGGTCGGCATTAATCAATGAGGCCTCAACTCTAGCCAAAGCACGTTCTACCGCCGGAGAATTATCATCAGCATGCGCGGCTCTTGCGACTTCTAAATCATGCATTGCACTTTGTAAAGATGCATTTGACATTTTATAATCAAAATCTTTCTTACCCTTATTCTTAGTTACTCGTTTGTCAACTTTGGTTGCCCGTTGCGCCAAAATTGCGATCTGTTCTTCCATATTGGAGGATGCAACCTGCAATAAATTGCGCCAGGTTTTTTCATTTCCTTCGAGAGAAATTGAATCCTTGAGCAATAATTTTCTTGCACTGCGTTGATGTTTTAATTCCCATGGGTTATGTGATAAGGTTGCCACCAAATCAAAAATCACCCTTGCCCGTTCTTGTATTGGTCCTTTGATTTCAATTCGATTTAGATATCCTGAATTGAATAACCCGAAACCCCAATATGAAATTGATTCAACTGAAATTGATAGTGAACTACTATTGCAGGTAAATTGCCATACCTGCTCATTAAATTGAGGAGGTTGCACGAAAAAAGGGGTGTCCGGTTGAGACAATTGTGAAATTAACCTAATTGCAACATTTCCAAGATAAACTGGCTTGCCGATATGGAAATGTTTACTCCGTAATAAGTTACTATCTGGTTCAATTTTATGGTCGGAGTTGGCCATTTTTACTTGAGCAAAGAGCAGGCTTGAATTTGAATCAAGTGCTTCCCTCATATTCCCTATGTGCTGGCTTATAGTCAATCAATTCAACGGTTGAATAATTTTATTTTAATCAAAGAATTGAAGTGTGAGCGCCGTTTTCCATTAACATAGGTGAGCGCATGGCTGGCAAGGGAACTAATTCAAAAACTGAAAAATTGTCAGCACTACCTAATGTCAGTGCAGCATCTGCAAAAAAGTTGGTTGCTGCGAAAATTGATAGTGTTGCCAAATTATCAAAATCAACATCATCGGCCTTGCAAAAGGCAGGATTAAGCGCAGCGGTTGCAGGAAAAGTTCTCACTGCAGCAAAGGCAGCAACTAAGGTCACTAACACTGCTAAGAAAACAACTTCTAAGGCTAAGGCTGCTGCCAAGAAAGCGCCTGCAAAGGCCAAGAAAGCAGCAAAATCGGCAAAAACTTCTGCTAAGAAAACAACTTCTAAGGCTAAGGCTGCTGCTAAGAAAGCACCTGCAAAAGCCAAGAAAGCAGCAAAATCGGCAAAAACTTCTGTTAAGAAAACTACTGCAAAAGCTAAGAATGCTGCTAAGGCAACGGTTAGTAAAGTCAAGAAGGCAGCAAACGATACTGGCAGAAAGGGTGGAACGATAAAAGTTCCAAAGAGCGTAAACCAAATGGATTGGATGAAGCGTTTGAAAAAGCGTTGAATTCGATCATTTACAATCGCAATAAACAAAGGCTGAATGTCTTAGTTATCTATTCATGCCGAGGCGTAAGTACGGGAAACTACGCAAAACGGTTGAGTTACCAGCGAAAGAGAATTGTTCACGCTGTCGTTCAGGAAAATATTGCCCAATAGTTGGCCATGTAGGTCAACAAGTACTTCCACGTAGGGAATGGGCAGGCCCAGAATCAATTTCTAAGCGCAAACAAAAGCGCAACTGAATCAAATACCCAAAGAACTGGTCGTCGGGGTTGTTTCAATCAATTCTTCAACATCTTGTTGTTGCTGTGCCGCTTCCTCTTCAATGGTTTTCCTGGTTGCCTGAGCGCGATGATATACTTCGCGTAGAGTTTGATCTGAGATGTCGAGATAGTGCCGAGTTGTCGCAATACTAGAATGGCCCAACAACCGTTGAATTGAAACAAGGTCTGCACCTCTTTCAAGCAATCCAGTAGCAAAGTTATGTCTCAATACATGCGGTGTTAGTTTACCTTTCGGGATAGAAGCTTCAATCGCTAAGGTATCCATCAGTCTTTGTACTCCACGAGGCTGTAATCTTCTGCAACGAGTATTGAGTAAGAAGGCTAATTCAGATTTGGCGGCTCTTTCATTTCGAATCGGTAGCCATGCTTTGATTCGTTCTATTGTTCTCTCCGTAAATAATACGAGGCGGTCCTTATCGCCCTTTCCTTCAATAACTTTAGCTGAACCATCAGCAAAATCAATATCGCCAATATCTAGATTACAAATTTCACTGACTCTCAAACCGGTATCTAATAGCATGACTACTACCAACGATGCTACAGCATTTTCACTTAAACGAGAGGCTTCTAAGACCATCGTCAATTCACTTCGCGATAATACTCTTGGCAGTCTCTTCCCAGTTTTCACTCTTCCAATATGATCTGGCCATATTTGTCCAAGCCACTTCATCAAATGTTTTGCTGCAGCGAGTTTGGCATTGAATGTTGTAGGCCTTAATTCAATTTGAGTATGGACCCAACGGTCAATTCTACCATTGAGCGGTTCCATTCTTGCTGCTAATTCAATAATTGTCAGTGCATCATAATCTTGCTGCGATAGTATGTTTTCTCCAGGCAGTGTGGTTTCTATCAAACTTCTAAGATGGCACATGTAATTGCGGCGTGTGTTTTCAGACTTATTTTCAACCCGTAATTGCTGTTGATAACAACTAATCCAATCAAGGTCTTGTAAGTGAAATAATCGGTTTGGAAGACTCAGCGATTCAGCATCCAATCTTAGTTGGCTTGGCTTTATTGCTTTGCGTGACCGCATCTCTCTTCCTCCGCGTTTTTTTGGCGAAAATCGCCTACCGCCGAAGCGGCCGTACATCCCATTTGCCCCTAAGAGCATTAAGGAGGACAGTGGCCTATCATAAGAAGCCACCGCGCGTAATCACCAAATTTCACTATACCGTTTGTCGGATAATATTGGCAACGCTGTATTAAGACATCGGAATCCAGTGGCAGAATTATATCAAATTTGATTATCATTCTACACTAATAGATGAGTCTTGGTTTCCCTCAACAATAAAATCATTAGGATTTTCACCGATTGCTTGTCGTAGAGATGAGCGAAGTTCAGTAAGTTCACCATAGCAAATTAGAATATCTGTATATCGTAACTGTAATTCCGAATCTGGATTCCAAATCAGGGAATTATCTCTTGACAGAGCAAAAACTGGAACCTTTTCACCTGTTTTGAATAGATCACTTAATCGCTCACCAACAAGGTTTGGATGATTTCTAATTTGCAAAGATAGCACCCCTTGACCCGGAACTGTGCGCATCAATTGGTCCAAATCAACTTCAGAGAACGAAGCTTCTGATATGACAAAATCAATTATTTCTCCTGCAACATTTACTCCACTTGCCTTTTCAATACCCTCAAGTCCAGGTGAAGAATTCACTTCTAAAACTAATGGCCCTTGGTCCGATTCAAGTAAATCCACTCCAGCAATATGTAGGCCCAAAACACGGGCTGCTCGTCGAGCAACCTCTTCAAATTCTTCAGGCAGGTCAACTTTTTCTACAGTTCCATTAAGATGGTAATTACTTCTAAATTCCCTGCCCCTCGCTTTCCTGCGCATACTTGCAACAACTTTGTCACCCACGACAAGGGCGCGAATATCCTTTCCATGTGATTCAGAAATATATTCTTGAATCAGAATTGAACGTCCTGTCATCAGCAATCCTTGAACTAGATTTTTCGCTTCATGCAGTGTATGTCGTAAGAAAACGCCCTGTCCTTGAGTGCCAGAGGTTACTTTGATTACGACAGGTAAACCGCCAACATAATCTATGGCGGTCTCAATGTCTAATATGTCGCGAACATATGTAGTTCTTGGAATTGGTATTTCATTTCGCGCAAGTATTTGGCTAGCGTGCAATTTATCGCGGCTTTGCAGAATACCTTGGCCGGTATTTGCAGTCCACACATTCAATTGTTCTAATTGTCTTAACACGGCAACTCCATGTTTGGTAATCGAATGGCCGATTCGTGGAATAATCGCATCAAATTTGAATGGGTCGCCTTTGTGAGTGACATTGATATCACCGTTTGCAACAAATAGGGAGAATTTCATCGGGTCAACAACTTCGACTTCTATTTCGCGTTTTTTTGCCTCTTCAACCAACCGTCTCGTACTATACAAACGAGGGCCTCGCGAAAGCACTGCAACACGAATTCCCATACATGTTCGTGAAGTGCCCTCATTATTGAGTTCATCGCCTACAGAAATTAATTGATTATTCCGTTCCTTTCAAGTGCTTGGATAATGTGGCGATGAATATGACCGACGATGAACATGTGGAGCCCTCAGAAGAGATTGTTGTCGATGAGGACATGGATGAGAAACTAGAAGACATGTCATTGGAAGGCCGCAAGGAGGCATTAACAAAGGCTCGTTGGAATGTATTCATGTATTTGGGAATAGCAGCAATATTGTTTGGTTTCGCATTATTCCCTATGCCATTTAATGCTAATTATGATGATTTTACTAATTCAGCGGAGAAACATGTCGGGTTTGTCTGGGGTCTGCCGATTCCAGGAGATGACATTACAGATGTACCAGTTACACTTTCAGTTGAAGTAATCAATCCTCCTGCACAATCAGGTGTATTACTCGGAGCATACCTAATTGAAACAAATACCTGTGAAAGTAATCTCGGAGAATTTACAACACTTGCGAGAGAAGGCAGTGGCCATACTCACCATTATATGGTTAAAACTGCTCCAAGTGCAGGTGGAACAGCAGAGTTTGAATTTGATGTTGATCCTGCAAATTATTGCGTGATTGTTCAATATGTAAATGAGAATGGAGTTAATCTTGGAGATGCTAATTCAGATATGAAAGTCAACGGAAAAATGTGGCCCAATCAAGTATTTGCAGGAGTACTCGGTTTGTGCGCATTAATTCTTTCAGCCTTCGCCTTTATTGGCGCTCAAAAGCATGGTGAGACCGTTCGCACAATGCTAGAAGGTGGCAATGAAACAACAGAATCCAAAGTTTTAGCAGAAGTTTCCAAGGATAAAATCGCAGCAGGACCTACTGGGGCGCCACCTTCTGGACCGACAAGTGGACCGACAAGTGGACCGACAAGTGGACCGACAAGTGGGCCGACAAGTGGACCGAGTTCTGGCCCTCCGAGCGGGCCTCCAGCAGAGGTTGTAGAAAGTGAACCAGTCACCGAAGAAGTGCCTGAAGCAGCACCAGTTGGTGAAAGATATGAAGAAACTGACAATGGCTATTATTTCAAAATATTAGCCGATGGTTCATACGATCAATCGGTATATGTCAAAGCAGACGATGGTTCCTTCTCTGCTTACGTAGAATAAGTGCCTTTAGCAACGTTGACTATTGCAGTTGACGATTTTTCAATCGTTGCCTAATGGCCGTTTTTTTGACACAACAAGCGCAGAACTTGAAAGGGATTAATGCGCGCCATTGGTTTGGAGTTCACAATGGCGGTAGAAGAGACATCCTCTTTGACGGTTGCCAAATTGAAGGCCTTATGCATTTTGAATGATTTGTCAACTACAGGTAAAAAGAGCATTTTAGTCGATAGATTGCTTGAGTTTGGACTTGATAGAACTGAAATAGGGTTGAGTGAGAAGAAGGTCACTACAGTAAAATTTTCTAAGAAAGAAGAACCGGAAATAATTGAAGAAGAGTTTGTAATGTCTATGGAAGATGAAGACACCCTCACGCCAATACAAGATGATTCTAAAGACGATGAATTAGTATTACAAGATGAAGAAGATTTCATTGATGCTGAAATTCTTGATGCGGATATTATCGAGGATGAGGATGAAGGTGAAGAAACAACTCCAGCAACACCAATTCCGCGCAAATCCAAACAAGGAGATAACCCAACAACTCTCTTTGAAATTATCAAACGTCCGCAAGTTGCAGCGGTATTATTGACAGCAATGATGTTAGCAGCAGGTGGTTGGTGGTACATTAACAACCAACTTGACCCGTTTACAGGGGATCCTCTGAAATATGGTGATGACATGAAATATTCTATTTCTGCAGGAGAATTCATTGCCACTGAAGGATTCTTAGATCTCGTATTAGATAACATAGAGACAGAAGATGATATTTGTAAAATGCGCCTAGAATATTCGGGTATGGGTCAAATATCTATTACCGATGGCGGAGGAGATGAACTTCACTCACAGAGTTCTATGGATAGATTGGGCGCTGTATCAGTGCGTGGTGGACAAGGTGGAGATTGGCTTGCAGTTGAGGCAACCAACTCCTTTGATTTTGACAAATTCACAGTACAACGACATCTTCGCTCGCCAATTCCAGGTTCAACCGCTTGTTCAGAATCATTTGCTAGTGTTAGTGGTTCTTCAGATTTGACCTCGACAAGTTGGACAGAATTAAGGGAACAATCTTCTATTGCAAATCAGATTGAATGGAGCGTAACCTTAGATTCTGCGTATCAAGGAAATACAATGTCGTATGGAGTTGGTTCACTATTCGGAGGACTTGAAACACTGGCGCCAGGGTTATCCTTGCTATCACAACCGGTTGAAATCAAGGAATTATTTGCTACCGATTTGATTGATAATGGTGCCACTGGTTCAAATCTTGGCTGGGATTGGAGAGTCATTGGTATCGAAAAGATTGGTTCGGATTCAATGTGGAAAATCGCTGCAACTCACCATGATTTAGAAGCATATTGTCTTGGTTCTGCTTCGATGACACTTTGGGTTGGAGAAGAGATTCCATGGGCTGCAAAACAAACAGTAGATGTAGTGATTTCGGGAAGTGATTCCAATCGTGCAGGGTGCTCTGCAACTTCGAAATTATTAGGAGATTATGTATTGCCTGATGGAGAACTTGAAATCCACCACACCTTTGATAGAACCAGTTTGAATAGAGGCGTAAAACTACTTGATTTAGGTAAAAGTTATGACAACCGCCCACAAGCAAATGAATTCAAACCAAACAGTAATGATCTCGTTGATTGGGGAGACTCCGAAATTCATCTACCTGATAATTCTGAAATCAGAGGCTATAATTTGGAGCAATCAATTCAATGTCTAGATTATTTTTCAGGTGAAATAACTGGTGCGACAGCGGCATTAAATGACAATGGATACATTTGGCGAGCGATAGACGAAAGGACAAATGGAATAACAACATGGAATATTTCATGGGTTGCAAATGACAATACTGCAGGTTGGGTGAAATTTTCAATCAGTGGTCCAGCTAATGAAGAAAATTGTAATTATCTTGATAAAGGCTCATACGATGAAGAAATCTCTTATAATCGTGATTCTATTCCAAGCACTTTGAATCTCAGTAGCATGGAATCTCGTTTAATGGATAATTCACGATATCCGCAATTAGTTGGAAATGATAAATTCTTCACTAGCAATGGGGGATATCAACCTGAAACAAGAGTTGGATATTTGGTATTGGTTCCTGATAGCGGTCTTAATTCATTCATCAATAATTTCGTTGATAGTACAAGTGGCGCAACTACAGTTGATTTATCTCGCCAATGGGATACAGAACAATGGTCTAATCATATTTCTTTGGTTGCAGATGCAAGCGATGGGCGAGTGATTGGCTGGAATCTAATTCAAGGCCCACTGTGAGATGATTGTTATGACAAAGAAAGTGGGCCGGGGATTGGACCATCTGATAGAACAAAATTCTACAGAGTTAGAATTTCTTTCCGCCTATGGCGCGGGAGCAATAGAAACAGAAGTTGATGCCAATTCATTATTAGATGCACTTGGGCGATTTTTGAAAGCAGGAAATGTAAAGGCAGAATCTTCTGACAACAAAATTACATTTTCATTTGGCAGTGCAACAATGACCGATAAAGGGCTACTCATAGAATGTAATGGAGAACACCTACCTCTAGTAGAGAGTGATTTGACACAGGTTGGTTTTGTTGACGGAATCCTCTCAAAAGATAAATCAAATGTTTCGGTAATAATGCAGAATTGGGATTACGAACAACGACGCTTCATTGAACGTTTAGTTGAGCATCTCAATTAATCACGTCGTGCAAAAACGATTGCCATTGCAAGAGATCCTAGCATAGCCGGTAATGCAAATCCTGAAAGTATGTCACCTTCATCACTAATCTTACATCCATCCTCAGTAGAATCTATGCCACCCCATACTTTTTCGGAATACCAACAAGAGGACCAAGTTTTGAACCAATCGCCCTGTGGGAAATTTTCTTTATCACCATTTTCATATTCAGCACTGACTCTCCAGTTAACATAGGTGTGGTCGGCAGGAGGGGCGATGGAAATTGCATAATTTTGACCCTCAACATCACTTTCATGAGTAACTGGCGGGTCACACACTCCATCATTAGTACAGACTTGTGTAGTAATGGAAAGAGTGGTTCCATTTGCATACGCATCATCATCAATTCTTATTTCAAAGTCCCACTGTTGTCCATCAACACTTGGAGCAGTTCTTTCGA
>Ga0233449_1002541_pt1 | contig 14337 bp, 15 predicted proteins | sample SI_124_October20_FD_183012 | JGI IMG/M metagenome (GOLD analysis project Ga0233449, IMG submission 183012) | Seawater microbial communities from Saanich Inlet, British Columbia, Canada - SI_124_October2016_200_MG | ecosystem: Environmental > Aquatic > Marine > Inlet | place: Canada: British... | reverse complement strand
TTTAAACTCTTCTGTGTATCGTATTCCTGTAGACATAATACCTTAACTCCTTGCTTCCATTTTATAACAAGTAAAGTGTCTACAAATCTAGGGGCGTATCATAACATAAAACTGACCTAAAATGAACTTGATTCATAAAGATGTGTTTTGTTTACATATATAACATTTAACTGGTTTGTTTAAGAGCAATCTATTAAGTTCCAATTTTTAAATATTGATAAGCAGAAGTGAAAATGATTTTAATCGGCATGGGTAGTAATTTGACGACCAGTGAATATGGTTCGTCAAAAGAAATTCTGAAAGCGGCTATGAAGGCGCTTAACCGTGAAGATATACGGATCATTAAATGCTCAAGATTTTATCAAACAGAACCAGTTCCAAAATCTGACCAGCCATGGTTTGTCAATGCGGTGATCAGTGTAAAAACATCGCTTTGTGCGCTTGAGCTTCTTAATAAGCTCCATGAAATTGAACAAAATATGGGTAGGGTAAGGCTTAAAAAATGGGAAGCGCGGATCATTGATCTCGATCTGTTGAGCTACCATGATGAGGTTTACCCTAATGCTGAAAACTGGCATAATGAGGCCTCTAATCCGTCATCAAATGAACCAGTTATTCCCCACGGGAGACTTCATGAAAGAGATTTTGTGCTGATTCCCATTTCTGATATAAACAAGAGCTGGCAGCACCCTGTCTTACAGAAAAATGTTGAAAAAATGCTAAATGATCATGAATCGGTTGGAATTGTCAGACTTTTATAGTCAAAAGTGATCATTTATAGTATATAGCGCCTTTACAGGCAGCGACAAGAATTGTATAAGCCCTTTTTTATTAGTTATATGGAGAATGTGCAACATGGCACGCGTTACCGTAGAAGATTGTGAAGATAAAGTCACAAATCGTTTTGACCTAGTACTGCTCGCGGCACGTCGTGCGCGTCAAATTTCAGCCGGTGCTCCGATCACTGTTGAACGGGACAATGATAAAAATCCTGTTGTTGCTCTGCGTGAAATCGCTGATGAAACAATTCTTGCGGGTGATTTACAAGAAGCCGTACTTTATGGCCTTCAAAAGCATGTTGAAGTTGATGAGCCGGAAGAAGATGATATTTCACTCCTTCTAGCTGAGCAAAAGCTAACTGAAAACAATCAGGATATGACAGCTGATAACCTTGCAAAAGTAGCTATGGAAGTTAAAGCAGATGTTGCTAAGGCTGAAGCCGAGGAAAATGAGACAGAAGCTTCCGAATAAAGGCCCGAAATAAGGCTATGAAATAATTTAATAAAAAAGACTTGTTTGAGGTGTTCTCAGCAAGTCTTTTTTTGTACACTATATATAATTAGTGAAATGAAACTGGAATAAGCACTGTGATACGTCAATTTGAACTTGTTGATATGGTGAAGGCCTACGAACCTGATATAGACGAAATGCGTCTAAATCGGGCTTATGTCTTTTCCATGAAAGCACACGGTCTTCAAAAACGTGCCAGTGGCGACCCTTACTTTTCCCATCCGCTTGAAGTGGCGGGTATTTTAACTGCGATGCAGCTTGACTGCGATACTATTGTAACGGCGCTTCTTCACGATACTATTGAGGATACGGTAGCCACTTACGAACAGATAGAAGAACTGTTCGGCGTTGATATAGCGAAGATGGTTGATGGGGTGACAAAACTATCGGAGCTTGAATATACTTCCGAGACTTCAAAACAGGCCGAAAATTTCCGAAAATTTCTTCTTGCTATGTCCGATGATATTCGGGTTTTGTTGGTGAAGCTTGCCGACCGGCTTCATAATATGCGCACCTTGCATCATATCAAAAAGCCAGAGAAAAGAGCGCGTATTTCAAGGGAAACCCTTGATATTTATGCCCCGCTTGCCGAAAGAATAGGAATGCAGGAATTGATGAATGAACTTGAGGATCTTGCCTTTCCTCATGTTTATCCGGAAGCGCACGAATCTATTATGAAAAGGCTGGACTATCTTTATGCCAATACGGAAAATATCCGTGATGAGGTGATAAGCGAACTTGAAAAAATATTTGCAGAAAATTTTCTTGATGCTGAAGTTGTGGGACGGAGAAAACAACCTTATTCGATCTGGAAAAAAATAACATATCGCAATGTCAGCCTTGAAAATCAGGCCGACCTTTTTGCCTTCAGGGTTATCGTTGATGATGTTGAAGATTGCTACAAAGCACTCGGTATTATTCATAAGGTCTGGCAAGCGGTGCCGGGACTTCTGAAAGATTACATATCTATGCCTAAGCCAAATGGGTACCAATCAATTCATACGGTAGTCATTGGCCCACAGCGCAAAAGGATTGAAGTACAGATCCGCTCAACTGAAATGGATATTATCGCCGAAAAAGGTGTCGCGGCCCATTGGCGTTATAAAAATGATGCATCAAGTAAAGATGGCGGTCATTATCGTTGGCTGCAGGACTTGCTCGAAATACTTGAGCACACAGCTGATCCGGAAGAGTTTCTCGAGCATACCAAAATCGCCATGTATCAAAATCTGGTATTTTGTTTTACGCCAAAAGGGGAGCTGATCAATCTGCCGGCAGGGTCGACCGTCGTTGATTTTGCTTATGCCGTTCATACAAAGGTTGGTGATACCTGCGTTGGCGGTAAAGTGAACGGAGAGCCCGCTCAGTTGAAAAGGGTTCTTTCAAATGGTGATCAGGTTGAAATTTTAACGTCGAAAGCACAAAGACCTCATCAAAGCTGGGAAAATTTTGTTGTAACGGGAAAGGCAAAGGCCGCTATTCGCCGCTATACCCGTCAGCAACAGAAAAAGGAATATATTGAGCTCGGTGAAGAGATACTCAAATATTCATTCGAGCAGGAAAAACGCGAATATACAAAAAAATCCATAACGGCAGCAGGCAAAAAACTGAACCTTAAAGGGGCTCCTGGTGTGTTTGAGAAGGTAGGCAGTGGTGAACTGTCTGACCGCAGTGTGCTTGAGATTGTTTTTCCGGGCATCAAAGATAATAATGCCTCAAATAATGCAGGCGCTATAGTGCTTGATACCAAACGCTCTCATAAGGGTGGTGATAATCAGTTACCTATTAAAGGTTTGACCCCAGGTCTTCTTGTCCATATTTCAAAGTGCTGCCACCCGCTACCGGGGGATAGGATTGTTGGTATTGTTGCAGAAGGAAAAGGTGTTATGGTTCATACGATAGATTGTGAAGCCCTTGATGTATATACGGACGCCCCGGAAGCTTGGATTGATCTATCATGGATAACACAGGAAAATAACCCGGAAGCTTTCGTCGGAAGGGTTGATTTATCGCTAAAGCATGTTTCTGGAGCGCTAGCATCGGTGCTTTCTATCGTTGCACAGGATCAGGGAAATGTGAGTAATATAAAATTCAGTGAACGATCAGCAGATGTTTTTCGAATTGAACTTGATCTTGAAGTGAGAGATGTTAAACATTTGACGGGAGTAATTTCAGCACTGCGAGCGAGCAAATATGTAAACTCCGTTGACCGGGCATTTACGTAATTTATCAGACAAGTAGGAACATTATGGACAAACAAGACGTTTTAAAAGAATTTAGAGAAGCCGAAGCCTTGCTCGAAGGACATTTTCTGCTTTCATCGGGACTTCACAGTGAAATGTATCTTCAGTGTGCACGGGTATTAATGGATCCTGAGCGCGCCGCGAGAATTTGTGCTGCACTTGCCGACAAGATAAGAACTATTATTGAGCAGAAGATTGATATTGTTGTCTCGCCCGCGATGGGCGGTGTGGTTGTTGGTTATGAAATGGGACGTCAGCTTGGTGTAAATGCCATTTTCACTGAACGGATGAACAGTAAGTTTGAACTCAGGCGCGGTTTTGAAATTCCAAAAGGCGCTAACGTGCTTATGGCAGAAGATATCGTAACAACCGGCCTTTCATCAAAAGAATGTATCCAAACAATTAATGATTACGGTGGTAATGTTGTTGCAGCAAGCTGTCTTATTGACCGCAGCAATGGTAAAGTTGATGTAGGAGTGCCGCTTGTGTCGCTTATGGGGCTTGAAATACCAGCATATTCGCCGGATAATCTGCCGGAACATTTGCAAGCAAGCGAGGCAATAAAGCCCGGAAGCCGCGACTTAAAGAAATAATTATTTAACTTAATATAATGAGGCCATCAGCTGTTTAAACGCCGTAAAGAGAAATCAATATTAATGAAACTGCGTGAGTTTGTCTGGCCTGCGGCGGGCTGGAGGCGTGCGGCGAGCTATATGCATCACCGCTTAGCGCGAATTGACGGAACGCCTTATGCTATTGCGTCTGGGTTTGCCTGCGGTGCAGCCGTTTCCTTTACACCATTTGTTGGCCTTCATTTTATTATTGCCTCACTTATTGCCTGGATCGTGCGAGGAAATATTTTTACATCCGTTATTGGTACGGCTGTGGGAAATCCATGGACATTTCCCTTTATCTGGGCCGCGACCTATAATCTGGGGATCAATATACTAGGCTGGGAAGCCACTGATGACATCATGATCAGAATGGGCGAAATGTTCAGCCGCTTCACCATAGTTGATCTGGTGAGTGATCCTTTTATGGCTTTAGGACCTTTTTTTGAAACCATATTTCTTCCCATGTTATTAGGTGGCATTATTATCGGTTGTTCACTATGGCTGGTTTTTTACTGGCCTATTTTTAAATTAGTGTCACAATATAAAATCAACCGCTTGAAAAGAAGACAGAAGAAAAAGAAAGCGAGTATAATAAATGAGTGAAAATAAAATACGTCTCGGTGTAAATATAGATCACGTAGCAACGGTTAGAAATGCCCGTGGCGGATTTCATCCTGATCCGGTAAGGGCGGCACTACTGGCAGAAAAAGCCGGTGCTGACGGTATTACGGCGCACCTGCGCGAAGATAGAAGACATATAAAAGACAGCGATATTGAAAGATTAATGCAATCGATCAGTATACCGCTCAATTTTGAAATGGCTGCGACCGAAGAAATGTTGAACATCGCTACTAGGCTGAAACCGGCTTCAGCCTGTATTGTACCGGAAAAGCGCGAAGAACTAACCACAGAAGGCGGACTTGATGTTATTGGTGGTTATGATCACTTGAAGCCTTTTATTGCGAAATTAACGCAGGCCGGGGTTAGCGTAAGCCTGTTTATTGACCCTGATCTTAAGCAAATTCAGGCATCAAAAGATCTTGGTGCTGATAAAATAGAACTTCATACAGGATCATATGTTGATGCAAGTGGCGAAAATCAGCTGGCGGAACTGGAACGCCTACGTGCTGGCGCGCGCCTAAGCGGTGAAATTGATTTAGAAGTTCATGCTGGGCACGGGCTTGATTATGATACGGTGGCCGCTGTTGCAGAAATTCCGGAATTTACAGAATTTAATATCGGACATTTCTTAATAGGTGAAGCTATTTTTACAGGACTAGAAGCGTCCATTGCACATATGCGCACCCTAATGAATAAAGGCCGTGAAAATTGTTAAGTGCTGCCTTACTTAGGCCATAAAAGGATCATTTTATGAGAATTATAGGTTTAGGTAACGATCTTGTAGACATAAGACGCATCGAAAAATCCATCAGCCGCTTTGATGGGCGGTTTATCAGCCGAGTTTTTACGGAATATGAAATTAACTACTGCCGTTCTAAAGGAAATGAAGCCGCAAATTTTGCCAAACGCTTCGCTGCAAAAGAAGCCTGCTCAAAAGCGCTTGGAACGGGTATTGATAAAGGTGTTTTCTGGAAAGACATGGCGGTTGAAAATGATGGTAATGGAAAGCCGTTTATGAAACTTTCTGGTGGAGCGCTTGATAGATTAAAGACACTAACGCCGCCAGGGATGAGTTACCAAATTGATCTCACGATTACCGACGAGCACCCGATGGCGCAAGCCATTGTTATTTTAACGGCCCTTGGTGAGGGCGAATAAAATTTGAATAACGTTTGAGCTTTCCTCTTACTTAAGGTATTGCTTGTTTTAACTAATGAATACCAATTATATATAATAAATTGTGATAAGAATATATGAACCAGGAAGAAAAAAAAGAAACATTGAAAGAGACTACTAAATCCGTTCTTTTGCAAGAGGATGAGAGTTGGGGCGAGTTTATTAGGACTATTTTCTATGCATTTATAATTGCTATTTCCTTTAGAACTTTTGTTTTACAGCCATTTTCAATTCCGTCAGAATCTATGCTTAAGAACCTTATGGTCGGTGACTTTTTGCTAGTATCAAAAGCAAGTTATGGTTTTTCGAAGCATTCATTACCTTTCAGCTTGCCGATTATTCCGGACAAAATTTTCGCAGATGATGTGCAGCGTGGTGATGTGGTTGTGTTTCGCCTCCCCAGAGACCCTAATACATATTATATTAAACGGATTGTCGGCACGCCCGGTGATAAAATACAGGTGCGAAGAGGCGAGCTTTATCTCAATGATAAGAAACTTCCCCGTAAGCAGCTCGATGATTATGTGCGCGAAGATGAGTATGGCAGGGAAGAAAGATTTCAACGTATTGAAGAAACCATGCCAAGTGGTAAAACTTACGTGACTTTTGATATAAGTTACTGTCCCGGCAGTATGGCTGATGATACGGACGCCTTTATTGTTCCGGCTGGTCATTATTTTGCCATGGGTGATAACCGTGATAATTCAGAGGATAGCCGCTGGCCGAGCAGTGTTGGTGTTGGTTATATTCCAGAAGCAAATATCATTGGTAAGGCAAAGTGGATAACGCTTTCCTTTGATAATTACAGCGCACTATGGGAAGTGTGGAAATGGTTCCCTGAAGAACGCAGAGAACGTTTTTTCACTACAATTAAATGATTATTGAACGGATAATTAATTGACGAAAATGAACGGTCAATATTCTGAACTTTATGAAATTCTAGGCTATCAGTTTAAAGATGCCGACCTGCTTCGTGAAGCGTTAACCCATCCTTCACTTGAGGGGAGCTCCAATTATCAGCGCCTAGAATTTATAGGTGACCGCGTACTTGGCCTGGCTATTGCCGCATGGATGTTTGAACTTTACCCTACAGCTGATGAAGGTGGGCTGGCGAGCCGACACACAAATCTTGTGCGCCGTGAGGCTTGCGCAGCAGTCGCTGAAAATCTTGATCTTGGTAAATATTTACATATGGCCAAAAGCAGCGAAGATACTGGCGGGCGAACCCGCGGCACAATTATTGCCGATGCAGCAGAATCTGTGATTGGAGCAATTTACCTTGATGGCGGCTATGAGGTAGCAGATAAGTTTGTTCGAAATCATTGGAAAGGTCTGGCTAATAACGTCAAGGTAGCCGACCGTGATGCCAAAACTATATTGCAGGAAAAAGTACAGGGACGTGGAAAACCTACACCTGTATATACAACCATAGACAGGAGCGGACCTGATCATGCTCCAACCTTCACAATTGCCGTAAAAGTAAAAGATGAAGGCATGGAAAGTGCCAAAGGTCTCTCGAAAAGAGAAGCCGAGCAACAGGCCGCAGCATTAATGCTTACCCGCCTTGAAGAAAGCTGGAAAAAATAATATGACCGATGACGATACTTCAAAAATTGAGATACCAACAATGGGGGCATCAGTTGGTGGACGCTGCGGCTTTGTTGCGCTGATTGGTGCGCCAAATGCTGGTAAGTCAACCCTGCTTAATTCACTCGTTGGCAGTAAAATTGCTATCGTAACCCATAAAGTTCAAACCACCCGTTCGCGCCTTGTCGGCGTAGCTATTCACGAAGATGCGCAAATGATTTTCGTTGATACACCGGGTATTTTTGCCCCTAGAAAACGCCTTGAACGGGCGATGGTTGCTGCGGCGTGGGAAGGGGCCAATGACGCTGATGTAATTGTGTTTATGGTCGACGCAACCCGTAAAATAGAAGATAGCACAAGAATTATTGCTGAAGGTCTTAAAGACAGTAGTAAAAAAGCAATATTGGTGCTTAATAAAATTGATCTCGTGAAACGTGATACTTTGCTTGCCAAAACACAAGAATTAAATGAGCTTGGGGAGTTTGAGGAAACATTGATGATTTCCGCTACCACAGGCAATGGATTAGACGTCTTGCGGGATAAAATAGCCGAGAATTTACCAGAAGGCCCATGGCTTTACCCTGAAGATCACCTGACCGATATTAGCGAACGGATGCTTGCCTCTGAAATTACTCGCGAAAAGTTCTTCTTACGGTTTCATGAAGAGCTCCCTTACGCCACAACCATAGAAACCGAGCGCTGGAAAGATCTTAAGGATGGTAGTGTCCGTATCGAACAGGTGATATATGTTGAGCGCGACAGTCAGAAAATGATCGTCATCGGCAAAGGCGGCAAAGGCCTTAAAACCATTGGAACCCAAGCGAGAGAAGAACTCGAAGAGCTGCTAGAACGTAAAGTCCACCTGTTTATTTTCGTAAAAGTAAGAAAAGGCTGGTCCGACGACAAAGAACGCTACCGCAACATGGGCCTCGACTGGGTTAAATAACCGCTCATTGGACTAATTCACTTTTTGAGTGTATGGTTTTTCCCTAACAGGGGAAAAAATAATGAATAATTTAAATTTATTCGTCAAAATATCAGGTCTTACACTTTTAACATTCATCTTAATGAGCTGTGATCAGAATGGTCTATCATCTTCGACTTCTGAAGAACAGCTAGCCAAACGGCCGAATATATTGCTTATCCTCGCCGATGATCTGGGTTATTCGGACATTGGTGCCTTTGGTAGTGAAATTTCCACACCTAATCTTGATGCTCTTGCCATGGGCGGTGTGCGCATGAGCAATTTTTACGCTGCCGCAACCTGTTCCCCGACCAGAACTATGCTGCTCAGCGGTGTTGATAGTCACCGTGCAGGCATGGGGACAATGGAAGGTCAGCAAAAATCAAACCAATTAGGCAAACCCGGCTATGAAGGATACATGAACCAGAGTGTGGTTTCTGTTGCCAGACTATTGCAGGATATTGGTTATCATACATATATGTCTGGTAAATGGCATTTGGGATATGAGGATGATCAATCACCAAAAGCGAGAGGGTTTGAAAAATCATTTGCCCTGCTCGGTGGTGGCGGCTCGCATTTTGAAGTGAAATTAAGAACCAGCCGGATGGACAACGCATCATACCGCGAAAATGATCAATTGGTCGATTTGCCAGATAATTTTTATTCAAGCGAGTTTTATGCCGATAAAATGATCGAATATTTAAAAAGCGATGAAGGTGACGAGCAGCCCTTTTTTGGCTACCTCACGTTTACCGCCCCCCATTGGCCGCTGCAGGCACCGGATGACTATATAGAAAAATACCATGGAAGATATGATGATGGCTATAATGTACTTAAGGAAAATCGTCTGAAGAAAATGCAGCAATTAGGCCTCGTCAGATCTGGTATTAAGACGTTGCCATCAACCGAACCGGATACACTCGACTGGAATGGATTAAGTGCTGATGTAAAAAAAATAAGAAGCCGTGAAATGGAAGTTTATGCGGCGATGATTGATAATATGGATCATCAAATTGGTCGCATACTCGAATATCTGGATAAGTCAGGCCGGCGCGAAAATACCTTGATTGTTTTTATGTCTGATAATGGTGCACAAAGGGGTTCCGTGGGCAATAACCCGCGGTTCGCACAAAGCTGGATTGATGCCAATTTTGATAATTCATTAGAAAATATGGGAAGGAAAGGATCTTATGTTTACTATGATACCCATTGGACGGAAGCAAGTACGGGTATATCACGCCTTATGAAAGGTTTTCCGTCCGAGGGTGGCATCAAAGTTCCCGGCATTATTAATTTCCCCGGCAAACTAGAAGAGCTTAATGGCGGCATCAGTGATCAGTTTATGACGGTTCTGGACTTGGCACCGACCTTTCTGGAACTTGCCGGGACCAAGCATCCCGGGACAACATATAAGGGTAGAGAAATCTTTTCACAAATCGGCACATCGGCCGCACCCTTCATGAACGGTACATCCACTACTATCCACGGCGTGGACGACACAGTGATTTGGGAACTTCATAATCAAATCGGTCTACGCAGTGGAGACTGGAAAATGTTAAAAATCCAAAAGCCTAACGGCACCGGCGATTGGGAACTGTTTAATCTGGCCGATGACCCCGGTGAAACAAACGATATTCAATCCGCACACCCTGAACAGCTACAAAAAATGATTAAAGCATGGGATGACTATGTCATTGAAAACGGAGTTGTGTTAGGCGAATAAAACTTAGTCCTTAAGCACCGCTTCGATCTGTTCGACCATCCAGTCGATATCTTCTTTTTCGACGATTAGTGGCGGGGCGAGGCGGATTACGTAGTCGTGTGTTTCTTTGCACAGCATGCCGCGCTCCATTAGTGCTTCGCAGTAAGGGCGGGCGAGGCCGACGGATTTTTGTAGTTCGATGCCGATGAAAAGGCCTTTGCCGCGAATTTCTGCGATTTTATTGGTTTTTATCGCTTGTAGTTTCTTCATGAAATAATCACCTAGAAGAGCTGAGCGCTCAACCAGTTTTTCATCTTCGATCACTTCAAGCGCGGCGGTGCCGACGGCTGCTGCCAGCGGGTTGCCGCCAAATGTGCTGCCATGAATGCCGGGGGTAAAGACGTTCATTATTTCTTTTGATGAAATAATAGCAGAAATGGGATAAACACCGCCGCTAAGGGCTTTGCCGACGATAAGCATGTCGGGCTTGGCGTTTTTTTCATGTTGGTAGGTGAACATTTTTCCGGTCCGGCCGAGTCCGGTTTGAATTTCATCAAGCACGAAAAGGACGTTATTTTTGGTGCAAATATTACGCGCCGCCGCCAGATAGCCATCATCCGGGATATTAATGCCAGCTTCGCCCTGTATCGGTTCCATAATAATGGCAACGGTGTTTGGTGTTATAGCATTTTGAAGTGCTTCAACATCGTTATAATCAATCAGCTTGAAACCGGGCAAAAAAGGCCCGAAATTCTTTTTATAGCTGGGTTCCGATGACATGCTGACCGTCGACATGGTGCGGCCATGAAAATTATCATTAAAAACAATGATCTCCGCTTCATTATCGGCGACATTTTTAACTTCATAGCCCCATTTTCGCACGGCCTTTATGGCCGTTTCAACCGCTTCTGCCCCTGTGTTCATCGGAAGCGCCATTTCCATTTTTGTCACCGCGCACAGTTTTTCCAAAAATATCCCCATCTTGTCATTATGAAAGGCACGTGATGTCAGGGTAATTCTGCTGGCTTGATCGTTCAGTGCTTTAATGATTTTAGGATGACAATGGCCCTGATTAACGGCTGAATAGGCGCTTAAGCAATCAAGATATTTATTGCCGTACACATCCCAAACCCAGATACCTTCGCCTTTTTCAAGTACAAGCGGGAGTGGATGATAATTATGGGCGCTATGGCTATCGGTTTGATCAATGATATCGGATTGAAGTGACATATTATTCCCCCTGATATAATGAATGGATTGGAAAAATCTGGCGACCAAATAGACTAGCCGTAAGATCAACGGCAATTTTAGCGGTGCTGTTATTGGTATCAAGTGCCGGATTAATTTCAGCGATATCAAGTGAGCCCATAAGACCGCTATCATGGATCATTTCCATGCAAAGCTGTGCTTCACGGTAAGTAAGGCCGCCTGGAATAGTGGTCGCGACACCGGGGGCGATTGACGGATCAAGACTATCCACATCAAAACTTACATGAAGGTGGGCGCCTTTTTCTGCCACGTCATGTAGAATATCCTGCATGGCCTGACGAATACCAATTTCATCAATGCGGCGCATGTCGTAAACGCTTATACCGCTATCGATTACCAGCTGTTTTTCATTTTTATCAACTGATCTAATAGCAATTTGATAAACATTTTCTGGCGCGATCATCGGCACTGCATGACCAACGGAAAGAAGGTCGGCCGGACCAACACCCGTTGCCACCGCGACCGGCATGCCGTGAATGTTTCCGGACGGCGATGTTTCGTTAGTGTTATAATCCGCATGGGCATCAATCCAAATCATACAAATTGGTTTAGCTTTTTCTGAGCAGTAGCGCGCCACAGCAGCAATTGAGCCAATCGACATAGCATGATCACCGCCCATCATGATCGGCAGATGGCCATTTTTCAGTTCGCTGAAAATAGCGTCCTGAATATTACTGGCCCAAATGATATTTTCCTGCAAGTGGCGGTAGCCTCCAACTGGCGGCAGTTCCGGATTATCTGGCCCGCTGACATTACCAGTATCATTTACGGTTATGCCCTGCTTTTTTAATGTTTCGGCAAGCCCTGCTACCCTGAGTGCTTCCGGCCCCATAGAGGCACCGCGGTCGCTGGCCCCTATATCACTGGGAACACCAATGAGCGATACTGAATTCTTCATGTCATTCTGCCTTAATTTATAAAATTATATTTAACAGAGCGATTCTGGCATAAATGATTGAGAATGAAATTTTTATTTTTTACAAATAGCCAAATATTATTCGGTAAAGTTGAATTTTATTGAATTTTGTTTAAAAATATGTCGTTATAACGCGTTAGATGATACATCATTACATTTTCCGGAGCGAAAATTATGAAAAAAAAGGCGATAGATCAAATTGATTTGAAGATTCTTTCGATTCTGCAAAGTGATGCAAGAATTACAAATCATGAATTATCAAATAAAGTAAACTTATCCCCAAGCAGTTGTCTGCAAAGGGTGCGTCGGCTTGAAGATGATAAATATATCGAAAGATTTATGGCCCATATTGATCTTGATAAAATCTGCCGTACGGTGACGGTGATCCTGACCGTTAGCCTTCATGATCACTCAAACGAAAATTTTGAAACCTTTAACAAGGCCGTGGCTGAGTTTCCCGAAATTGTCGAATGTTATACGGTAAGCGGCAATTTTGATTATTTCCTGCGCGTCGTCTGCCCGGATATGAAAAGTTATCTAACCCTAAACGACGCACTAATAGACCGCATGGAAGGTACAGCCAATATTAGCGGTCACGTGGTGCTTGAATATACCAAGTCATTTGAAGGCTACGCCATCGACGCGCTCGTGGAATAAGTTTAGCTTATTTGCGCTTGCCGCTAACATCAAGGGCATACATATCCCAATTACCTGTACCTTTAAGTTCATCACCATCCACTTTGGCAGTCATGTCAAATGTAGACGACATACCCGCTTCAGCAACATAGAGCGATCCTTTAAGCTTAAGTTGCCCGTTCTTATAAGTGCCGGTAAATTCATCTGTGCCAATTGAAGCTGTCGCATTTTCACCGTCAACGGCTATTGACATGCTGACCACTGCGGCACCTTCGGCAGCAGACATCGCAACGCTCCAGTCGCCATCAACATCGGCAGCGAAGGCCGAAGAAATCATCAGGCTTGCAGCGAAAAGTCCGGCTAGTACTCTTAAAAACATAATATTCTCCCGTTTAATATTTTTTCATCTCTGAAAGCCTATCAGTTTGCACTTGTTTTTACAAGATGGCTAAGTTTGATTGATAAAATCATTTTAAAGACGTAGCATAAAACCATCATAAACAATTTTTTCCGGGGAGGAACAAATGCAACTTCAAAAAATTATCTTTATTTTTCTTATCTCATTTCTTATTCATAATGTCTCACAGGCTCAGGATCCATATGTGCGCGCACCCTTGGCCGGGCGTGAAATGGCAACAAATGATCAGGCGGTTATCCCGCAGCGCTTTATGGCGCTTACTAATGCCAATGTGGTTGACGTGAGAAGTGGGAATATCATACGTGATGTCACCGTGGTCTTAAAGGACGGCAAAATTCTTTCCGTTGGAAAGGGCACGCCGCCTTCAGGAGCCGAAGTGATTGACCTGCGTGGCTATTATATCACCCCGGGATTATTCGAAGGCCATTTTCATGGTGCTAGCGCCGGTGACGCGAAGCGGGCGCTGGTTTCCGGTGTTACCACCGCCAAAGGGGCCAGCGTTGATGGCTTTATGGATGTTGCCCTTAGCGATATGGTCAAAGCAGGCTATCTGGTCGGGCCGGATATTATGCCGGCCGGTGTTTATGTAACACCGGAACTTGGCAACACGGGAGCTATTTTGGCTGATCCGCGGCTTTATAAATATGCCAATCAGGAACTATACGGCGAAGAAGCACTTCGCGATGTGGTTAGTATCACCATCGACCGCGGTGCTCAGTGGATTAAAACCCGCTCAAGCGGTCTTACGTCACGCACATCAGGACCGGATGCCCTCGCTCAGGCTTATACCGATAGTGAGCTCGGGGCGATTATGGACGAAGCGGCAAAATATAATGTTCCCGTATCCTGTCATTCACATGGTGTTGAGGTAATCATCGCCGCAATCGAAGCCGGATGCACC
>Ga0233449_1002540_pt1 | contig 14337 bp, 9 predicted proteins | sample SI_124_October20_FD_183012 | JGI IMG/M metagenome (GOLD analysis project Ga0233449, IMG submission 183012) | Seawater microbial communities from Saanich Inlet, British Columbia, Canada - SI_124_October2016_200_MG | ecosystem: Environmental > Aquatic > Marine > Inlet | place: Canada: British... | reverse complement strand
ACCAGGGAAGGCCTCTGCTTGATTTACAGTAACAAGAGTTCCAGCACCATCAACAGTGATGTCTTGGGTTGTGTCCATAACTTCCATACTTCCATCAAGGGAATATTCATCCATCGTAAAACTACCGGAATCATTAGTACTGTCACTAATTGAAATACTAACATCATCTGCTTCTAAACCGATATCTTCCGCAGGGAAACCACTAAATTCAACATTATAAGATGCTGCATTGGCGAAATTACCGGTGTAATCGTCACATGGTTCAGAGAGCGAAGCACTAGAATGTCCATCATATGATTCGCTTGAGGAACTTGCACTTTCCGTCCATGAATCACAATCCCAGTAGAAAGAAAATGGAGCAGACAATGGATCTAAGTCATTGTACAATTGACTTGGAGATTCAGGTGCCGCTTCACCGTGTGCTTCGGTAATATCAAAGGAAATTCCTGCTTCAAATGCAATATCAATTGGAAGGGTTTCGCCACCTCCACTTACCTCACCTTCAAGGTCAATGATAATGCTTGATGAAGAAGCAAAACTAAGGTCTATTTCCATGCTTACTAATTCTCCATCGGCGTTTAGGAATTCGGTGTATTCAACATTTAGACTTAGATATTCTTCGGTATCAACACTTAGGGCAATATCAAAACTAACATCATCTTCTTCCCAAGAAGTAACTACACCCACATCGTTTAATGTGCCGTGACTAATTGTCATTTGCGTCACTTGGGGAGTAAGGGTTACTCCGCCTTCAGTGACATCTGCCCCAGTCCATTGTTCAAATATTACATTTGTTTCTCCAGTTGTTGCTTGTCCGATTAATAATTCTAGGTCGGCATCATCTGCTGCACCCATCACATCGGTTAAAATATCCACAAAGGAAATTCCTGTCATTGCTTCAACATCGTCGTCGAGATATGTCCAATCATAGGTTAATCCCCATGCGGTTTCATTTGTTTTTGTTTCTGCTTGAGCAGAAGCGATAGGAGCGAAAGCTGCACTACACAATAAAAGGGCGGTCAAAATCAGGCCAAAAGCTGAACTACGTCTGTTCATGTATTACGCTAAAACTCCGTCGCATATGAAAGTTTACCCTACGACATTATTTTAGAAAATCCTGCATTTTTCAATAAAAGTGCCGCAGTGCGGCGAATATTCCTTAAAAAAGAACTTACTTCTGTTGCTCAGGAATATCGCCATTTAATGAATCGGGATTGTCGCTTAATGCCCCCCACGGCGAACGAGTGCGGTGTAATCCAACGCGCTTGAAATAAAGGAAACGGAGATTTTTCCAGCCATCTCCCCAAGTGTGGATTACCGCTTCACCAACTCGTGTACGATAAGGAACTGAAACTTCTATTGCCTTTTGCTTACCGATTACTTTACGAGCAAGGATTTTCATCTCTTGAGATAATGGCATTCCATCATTGGTGGGACGCATCTTTGGATTGTCAAAAATTGATTTTCTAAATACCCACATCCCTGATTGTGAATCTTTAACGCCATACCAGAAGAGCATGCGGGCAGTAAAGGATAATACCCAATTACCAAAACCATGAAGGCCAGACATAGACCCATCTTCAGCCTTGGTTAGTCGGTCACAGGTGATGAATTGCAAATCTTCATCAAGCAATTTCTTGACCAAATCAGGAACAACTTCTGCCGGATAGGTACAATCTGCATCCATGGTAACAATAATGTCACCTTTTGCTACATCAAAACCTGAACGGTAGGCGCGCCCATATCCCTTTCGAGGTTCAATATGAACGCGGGCACCCTTAGCAAGAGCGATTTCTCGGGTCTTGTCTGTTGAATTACCATCAACTATCATTATTTCTAATTCATCACACCAATCACGTGGAATGTCATCAATTGTAAGGCCAACTGCCTTCTCCTCATTCCAAGTAGGAAGCATAACAGTAACGGATACCGGTAATTTGTCACTCATGGGAAACAAACTGCCCGACTTGGGGCTTCGCTTTGAAGGCTCGCCTTGTTTGATGTCCACAAATAACTTCTGTTTAGCCATCTTTGGTAGCCAATTATTGAAAGGGTGGGCAGCGTGGCGGGGTTGATTAGCGTGCATATTGCAATGTTGTCAGGCGAATATCCTCCGCGTTGGGGGGGAATGGGGTCAGTGGTTTTCCACTTGGCATCCCACTTGGCAAAAAATGGGCATACTGTAACCGTGATTACTAGGAAAGATTCGGCGGCAATACGAAACCCAAATTCTATTCCAGTAATTGAGGGAGTCAAAGTGATGATGGTTCCGTGGCTTAAATTACCAATGACTTTTACCCGATCTTATGGGAAAAATGCTTTGAAGGCACTCAAATCCTTGCACAATATCGACCCTGTTGACGTTGTTCATTTGCACCTGCCGATGATTTCCTTGACGAAAAAACAAGTAGCCAAGGTTCGGCGAGAAATTGCTCCGGTGGTCTCGAGTTTGCATGGTTCATGGCTTGGGGAGCGCGATGGTATGCGGCTTGCTGCCAAATACCAAGAGGCGGCTACTTGGAAAAATCCAAATGACTTAGCAATTCTCTTTTCTGGCAAATGGTATGCAGGATATGAAGGCGCTGCAGCCCGTAGTAGTGATATTTGTGTAGCCAATTCTCATGCAACAAAGGCTGATTTTGTTGACCGTTATTCGCTAAAATCAGAAAAATGTGAAGTTGTTCATTGGGGAGTAGATACTCGCATTTTTCGTCCACTCAATCGTGACTTGGAAGAAGAACAAGTTGCTCATGAAAAATTGAGAGTGCTTTTTGATTGTGCTGATGAGGCGGCTCTTTCAGGAGAGCCGGAAACCAATACTCCAATGATTCTTGCAGTTGGTCGACTTGTCGCCCGCAAAGGATTCAGGACTCTGTTGCGGGCGATGCCAGCGGTGCTGGAAGAAAATCCTGACGCAAGATTGGTAATAGTCGGGCGTGGACACATGAAAAAAACCCTCAAAAAACAAGCAGAAAAACTGGGGGTTGGTCACGCCATTTTTATCAAATCAAGTCTATCATTCGAAGACCTTGCGCAACTTTATCGCACCGCAGATTTAGTGGCATATCCCTCATATTATGAAGGTCAAGGACTAATCCCTCTTGAAGCGATGGCAAGTGGAACTCCCGTTGTAACTGTTAACCACGGACCTCTCCCCGAAATGGTTGATGATTCGGTCGGAAGTTTGTTTGAACTCGGTGATATTATGGGCCTTTCAAGGGCAATAAATTTGGAATTAGCAAATCCACAAAAACGGCGAGTAAAGGGGCTTGCGGGCCGAGATAGAGTGATGTCCGCTTTTACCTTTGACAAGAATGCAGAAGATTTTGAAAAAATATACTCTTCTCAACCATCGGAATAACTCTGCTTTGAAATTATTATCTTCTTTTTTACCCTTGGGATAACTTTTCAAGGATGCGTTTTGCTAAACTCGGACCAATACCAGGGGTATTTTGCAATTGCTCAAGACTTGCATGATTGATTCCCGCTCTGCCTCCAAAATTGCGAATTAATGATTGCAGTTTTTTGGCACCAAGTCCTTCAATTGATTCTAATGGGTCACCAATATCTTTCTTACCCCTTCGCTTTCGGTGAAAGGTATTGACAAAACGATGGGCTTCATCTCTTGCATGAACCATTACTCTCCCCATCCTGTCAAGAATGATTGGCTCTTTTCCAGTGCGAAAAATCGTTTCCTCTCGCTTGGCAAGGGCAGCGATTTCAAAACGGTCAGATATCCCATGTTCTTCAACCAATTTTCTTATCACACTTAGGTGGGTTTTTCCACCATCAATTAAGAGAAGGTCCGGCCATTCATCCTGGCGTTTTAGCCATCTTTCAACTACTTCTCGCATCATTCGTAAATCATCCATCGCCTCGCTTTTTACAATAAATGTGCGATATTCCTTTTTCGCAGGCCGACCTTTACGCATCACTACGCAAGCACCAACTCTTTCTTCACCTTGGATTTGAGCCATATCGAAACAAACGATATGGTCAAGTGAAGCCATTCCGAGAATTGCAGCACCCTCGTCAGCAGCACGCTGCTCAAGACTTCCACTATGTTTTCTCATTTGTCTACCGACTTGGATTTCCGCATTTTGGTCGGCAAGTTTACGCAATGTAGCAAGATCACCACGCAATGGAACCCTCACCTCAACCGCACCATCTCTCTCATCACTTAACCAAGATTCTAACCATTCTCCAATGGGTGTTGGGACTAGAATTGTTTTGGGAGGTCGTCTTTCACAATAATGCTCTGAGACGAATCGGGCTACTGTCTCACCTATGTCCCCGCGGTGCACCATTGGCCAATTCTCCTGCGCCTTTACTACTCCATCTTCTGCATGAAGGACACTGATAACTGCAATTTCTCCCTTTGCGGAAAAACCGATTGCATCAATATCGCGATAAAATCTGCTGGATATTACTTGTTGCCGCAATGTAGTTTGAACTGCACCGATTAGATCTCTAGTTTTTCCGGCTTGTTCGAATTCCATTTTTTGCGATTGCAATTCCATATCACTAACAAGAGTTGATAATAATTCCTTTCCATCACCATTCATCACTCTTATTACCGCTTTTACTTGGGCATTATAGCCAGTTGGGTCAATGCATGGGCCAGAACACAATCCGATGTGCATTGAGAGGCATCCTTGTGGCAGTAATTCTTTGCAATCACGGATGCCAAAATACCGCCTTATCAACTGAACTACGCGTTTGGCTGCTCCTGCATCTGGGAAGGGGCCCCAACGGGTGGCATCATTTGGCGGATGGCGAGTGTACATTATTAACGGCACTTGGTGATTAGTAAGTGCAAGAAACGGATATGACTTGTCATCCTTTAGCATAGAATTATACTTGGGTTTATGTTGTCTTATCAATTGCCTTTCAAGGACCAATGCCTCACTTGGATTGTTGGTAATGATGAAGTCTATTTTATGTGATTTTGCAACTAATTCGGGGATCATCACGCGATCAGGGTTTGTTGAAAAATACGAGCGGATTCTACTACGCAAGTCTGTTGCTTTTCCCACATAAAGCACCCTCTCGTCACTTGTTTTGAACAGGTATGCGCCTGGTCGGCGAGGAAAATCAAGACTCTCCGGATTCACCACCATGAATACACGCGAGGGGTGAATTAACAAAAACTAAGCGCACTACGGAGTGTTATGTTGAGCCAAGCCGAAGAGCGATTAATTCGCTGGCTTGGCCGTTTTCCAGCATCTTTGGATAATGCTTGGGATGTGCCGCGTGAAGTATCTTTACCGGGCCTTTCTGAAGCAATGGGTGTTGTTCGTTCAGCCCTTCATATTCCACTGAATGTACTTGTTGACAAAGAATTAGTGTTATCAAAAATAGCTCATGTAATTGGCGGAGGTAGCCGCCGCCGTAGCATTTACTTGCTTACGCAAAAAGGGCGTGACTTCTTGGCTGAATTACCCGAAAATAAAGAAGAACAGGCTACGGATGCAGCAAAAAAAGGCACAATTAGCGGAGCACCCCCCACTCCAATATCTCTCTTGGGAAGAGAAAGTGAAGTAAAAGAAATTATCTCCACTCTCAAAGAAACAGGTTGCGCAATCATTACCGGATTACCTGGTATAGGTAAATCTTCACTCATTAGAGAAGTTTGCGATGTGTTAACTGAATCTGGAAAGGACATAGCATGGGCGAGAGCAACATCTTTTGATGACCTTTCTTCCCTATTTGCAGGTGCATTTTCAGGAGCAGAAGTACCAACCTCCACCGATGCTGCTTGTGATTGGATAGTTCGCAAATTGAGCCGAGGCGTGTTGATTATTGATGAATTACAGGAAATACATTCACGTCATATTCGGGCAGTAGTTAATGGCTTGGAAATAATTGCAAAAAGTAATACTGACATCATTATTGCAAGCCGAGCCCCCTGCCCAATTGAAATTGAGAAATCAACTATTTCTCTAGGTGAATTAAGCCGTAATGATTCACTTGATTTGCTTGGCGATAGTATTGAAAAGGACAAAAAAATGCAAGTAATAGAAGTCCTAGGTGGCCATCCACTTGCACTGAAATTGTATGAAGAGGGCGATGATATCCCTGAAGTTGGAGCAGATATTTTAGCCTATGTTGAAGAAAATGTATTGGCTAATTTGCCAGAGGATGTAATGCCAGGATTAGATGAGTTGGCGGCTATGCCATTACCAGTTCCTGCTGAAAGACTGGCTCATGAAGAAGCCGCTGGCCTACTTGATGATCATGCACTCTTGCGTTGGGTTGGTGATGAAGACCCTGCTATTGAATTACAACATTTAATCCGAAATGTTCGTCAAGCCTCATGGGATGAGAAAAAAAGTATTGAGATTTATTCTGCTGCCGCTAAGCATTGGGCTGGGCAGCCGGAAATGCATGCGCGTCTAATTGAATTCCACCATCGTTTGAAATCCAATGACTCGGAGTTAGAGGATTTTGTTGAAAACTATTCCGAATCACTAATGGCAATTGATGATGGAGCAATGTCAGTTCTATTACACGAAGCAATAGAACGGCAACCCGAAGTAAAGGCCTTTTGGCGCTTGGCTGCAAATTGTGCACTTGACCGCGGCGAAAAAGAAATTGTTAGCCAATTATTACAAGATATGCCTGAAAGTGAAAATGATGCAGAAATGCTACAAATTCGTTCTCGGCTTGCCCTACAAAAAGGAAATGTAAGCCAAGCAAAAAAACTTCAAGACGAAGCACAAGAATTGGCAACCCCAGCACAATCAGTTCGTTTCACAGTATCATACCTTGGTAGGTTACTCGACGACCGTTTGCCTAGGTGTGACCCTGCACTGCCCTTTGCTGAGTTATTTGCCAAATCGCAAAATATTGACCTCTCAAATTTAGCGGCTGAAGCACGGCAGAATTCCCTTGTAGCAATAGCCTGTTTACGCCATAGTATTGCATTACAACAAGATGATTTCAAGTCCGCAGGCGATATTCGCAAACAATTAGCAAGCCTTAGCAGTACATCTGACCCATTGATAGAGGAATTAGCACTGCGTTCAGCATTAAAAGAGGCTGAATATGGTAGTTCTGATTGGCACAAAGAATCAGAAATTTTGCGAAAGAAAATCCATTCAGCACCACCTCTAAGAGCACTTGCTTTACGTCTTATTTTGGTGGAGATGTTGTGGGGGAATGATAATGTGGCAGCAAAAATACTTCTTGACGAGGCTGAATTAGACATTCAGTTAATTCCAACATCCCGCCGCCTTCTTGCTATTGTCTGGTATTGGCGGGGCATGTTTGATGATGCTCGTTCTCTCGAATGCTGGCGTGAAGCAATACATCGATTTAGGACTGCTGAATGCCCACATGCGGCGCAACAATTAGCACTCAAAATGCACGCAAAACTACGTTAAGTGATGGATTACTTCCGACCGAGTAAATCATCAAAGTTCTGCCCTTTACCTCCATATGGAGTTGCTGGGAGAACTTTGGTTGGCTCAATCGGAGCGACCTCTATTGGGGGCGGCACTTTACCTGGAGACAAATCAAATTCAACTACTGGTTCGGGGTTTGCAGGAGCATCATTCCAACCACCATAATCTTTCAAATTAGCATCATCTGCTTCCCAAACCTTTTGCGCCCGCTTCTCCTTCTTTTTCTTCTTCTTTTGTCGCCTTCGGTAAATTAAGAACCCAACTAAGAGAATTGGAATTGCGATATATGCCCATATTTCAGCAAGAATGAATCCCCAAGTAATCTTTAATGTAAATGAAATGTCATCACTTTGACCTGCAGGTGGCATTGTGTAGAGGAGGCGTTGTTGGCGCCCGTCATCCGAATAACCTAGTTCTGATAAGCCAAGAGATGAGGTGAATTCACCAAATTCCAAACCAGGAGGGAGATTAATTGCCAAATTCACTTGCGGCTCATATTCCTCGCCACTTTGAGCGATAGTCGGACTATCAACCGAGGTAGTAAAACCATTTCCATCATCAGATATTACAATTCCATTACCGCCACCATTCACTGCTACTTGATTACTTAATCGGAGTAAAGAATTGGCAATTGGAGCGTGGATTGCTGAGGTCGTAATTTTACCTTTTTTGTTTTCCAAATCAACTCCAATAGTATATGTTGCTTCTTGCAATGTTACTTTGATGGAAAGAGGGATGTCATCACTCATATTACCTGGGTTTGGTGCTGAAAGGTCGCCTAACTGAATGTCAATATATACATTGGATAAATCAATGTCAATATCTGAGTTATCACTTGAGTAATCATGTAACTTGGAAGAAATCAAATCACCCATTTCCCCAGCAAAATCATGTAACCCTTCATTGGTGAAGTAGAGGGTTTTTTCTTCACCTTCAACATCAAATGTAGTGTTTAATGGTGAAGATTGGCGTCCAGCAAGATCAACCAATAAGCGAATCAAATCGGAAGGCACTACATCAAAATCCAATGAGCCTTGGTCGGTGTGCAGATAATCAGTAATCTCATTTGGAATATCAAGCCGGTACACTTCTAATTCAATTGAGGCTGATAGCGTCATGCTTATTTCTTGGGACCATTCATGAATAGAGAAATCTTGAGCATCAAACTCAACGTTCATTGCAAAGCAAGTTGGTTGGTCGGCAGCACAAATTTGTCGGTCAAATTCGTCAACAATTGGATGCCTCCAATTCCAAATATTTGAACCTCCAAAGGAAACCATCGTTTGGTCGCTAAGGCTTGGATCAATAAGATCTGAAATTATCATCACACTTTCCCCATCGGCAGTTGCAATCCACGGGGTGGGTTGTTGTGGCAACATAATAACCGTTGTAATCGAAGTAGGTGGCATTCCATCTGGGATGAAGCCGGAAAGGAAATCAGAGCCAAAATCAACCTCGCCTGAAAGGCCTGAATTAAGCACTGCTCTAATGTCTTCTTCAGTAATTTCACTGAGGTCAATGCCAGACGCACTTAGATCTAGCATATCCTTAAGCATATCCATTAATGACATTTTAAAGGCATTACTCTGTGAATGAAGGTAGATAGGGTAATCGCCATTCATCGCATTCTCGCCTTCAACACAAAAGTGAAGGGGGTTTGCTGGAATTGAAGTTTCATCACAAGTCTCTGTGGCGTCAATATTGTGAGAAAAGTTGAGCCCGCCAGTTGAATTTGCAGAAAGCATTTCTAGGTCACCCATGACAATTGATGAGCCTTCTAGCAAGAACTCGTTAAGCCCATCAGTAATACTTCCAATTGGGAAATTATCGGTGAAATCGGTTGGGTCAACCATTCCATTATCATATGCCAATCTGATTCCATCAGATGTTACCCACGGAATGTAAGCATCTTCGGCGACATCAACTAAATTAATCCCCCAAGAATTCATTGTAGCGGCATCAATATATCTTAAACCAATATCAATATCAATACGAGAGGCTTGTTCATTAGTTAAATCGAGTGTAACTACCACATCCAAACCTTCTTCAGTTGCAATGTCAATATTTACTGCAGAGGTAGTTGCATCATCCTTCCTACTCATTGACATAGTAACAGACAATTCTTCATCGGTTGCACCTTCAAAACCATCCTTGAAATCAATGTACCATTTACCTCTGTCTTCATCTGGGATTGCATGCTCAGGAGTTTGGTTTACTACTGAAGCATAAGCAGGAGGGTAGATTGAAAAAATTGAATCATGGCCCGCAGGTGATTTCAAAGTGAAGTCAGAAGTGATTTCTGCACCCATTGTAAGTAAGCCCTTGTAGGCTCTCTCAACATCGGCACCTGCATCAATATTGAAGGATGAGGAGGGGAGGGACACTTGAGCAGTTACTCTTACACACATGGGTGGATTATATGGGTCAATTGGTTGAGAACCATCTTCTCCATTAGAATCAAAGCCGGGGTCTTGTGTGCATATCTCTGGATTGCCATCAATATTTGCCGTATTGGCCCAATCAACCGTTGCAGTAACAGATGCATTGAAACCGCTAGAAAGCAGATCAGAAACCACATCATTTACTTCATCAAGAAGCAAGTCTCCAACCGTAGGTGTTCCTCCACCGCCGGGCCTGTCATTGATAAAATTTCGAATATAATCCACAGGAATTCCGTCTCTATTGTCGTCTGAACCAGAGCCGAGAGAGATGCCAGGCAATTGAACTGCGTCACGGTTAAATTCGTGAATTGCCCAATCAAAGGATAGGTCTAGTTGTGAAGTACTAACCATTGAAAATTGATAATCTGCTTCAACCCATGATTGAGCATTGGGTGTTTGGTCAAGTGAATGGCTCCATTCGTCACAAGCGCCGCCGTTTGCTTGACATGGATCTGCTGCCGATACCGATGGTATTGTCATTAGCAATACTTGGCCAATTAGCAAAATAAATACCAAAAAAGTACGCGGGAATTTTCTAAAACTTGAACTCATCCTATCTCCTCAGCGAACTCAACACAAACCCACTCATATAACAAAGTTGACGGTGCATGCCCCAGATAATGGGCGAAGATGCGTCTTGGGCGGTTTGTGTTGAGCCGCGAAATGTCGGCAAGACATATTCAATTTTGAATGACTCTGGAATACTAAATACCGGAGTGGAAATTCAACAAATTAGCCCAGACTTGGTAGCCATCCCAATTACCGATGTTGAAAAGGCAAAGGGACTCAATTTTTCCCCACAACAACTGGATTTAAGATTTCGTAAGCAACTCGACCCACACAATAGATTGAAGAAAATTATTACGGAGTACCTCTCTGAAACAGAAGCGGAATTATTGCTTGATATTCCCAATACTTGGCAAAAAGTTGGAGTCATGGCCATTTTTCCAAGAGGGAGTTTTTCGAATGGCTGGGATGAACTGATAATGCGCGCAGGCGAGGGTTTTTGGGCGGAGGTTGCAGAAGCGATATTTGTTGCGAAAATAGGAATTGGGAATTATATTGATTCAGGACCAATGCGGCAAAGTCGAGTTCAATTAATGTGCGGCGACGATGGCTGGGTATCGCACAAAGAGCATGGCGTGAATTATGTTTTCGATGCGACAAAAGTAATGTTTAGCCAAGGAAACCTCAATGAAAGAGGAAGAATGGGGCGAATTGCAAAGGAAAATGCTACTAAGGATGTATCAAGAATAGTTGGCTCAGAAACAATTGTAGATTTGTTTAACGGCATCGGCTATTATTCATTACAATTCTTAGTTCACGGAAATATTGAACACCTCCATGCCTGTGAAATGAATCCCGATAGTATTACGGCTTTCAAACGCGGCTTGGAAAAGAATGGGGTTGCAGACAAGTGTACCATTCACCAAGGAGATAATCAGCATACTGCACCTCAATTAGCCGGCAAAGCCGATAGAGTATTACTTGGATTATTGCCAACTTCAACTGCTGCTTGGCCCCTTGCCGTGAATTGCCTAAAAGAAGAAGGAGGGGTGATTCATGTGCATGAAAATATTGAGGAATATGAAGAAGGAGCCAAACAAAAATGGCTTGAGGAAACCGTAGAAAAATTCAATCAACTCGCAAAATCAATTGGCAGAAATTGGCAGATTACACCCCAGCCACTTCAATTGATCAAATGGTACGCGCCGAGTGTAAGGCATGTTGTATTAGACCTTCATTTCAGTTCAACTAATTAGTTCAATAGTATTGAAGATTGGAGGAACAAGAATTACAAAATATGTTTAGAAATACTCATCATTTAGTCTCAACTAATTCTGCAACCATAAGTCCGTTGGCTTCTTCGCTTGCCTCTACATCATCTATCACAGAGTATAGAAATTGAATATCGTCAATGCGGGCTCCCAAACCAATTAGAAGTAGCAAAATGATTACCGTTACAGGTAGTAATGGACTCTGTACCAACTTGGATAGCCCAGAGGATTCCATGTCATTTGTGGAGGGCTCGGCACTTTCATTCCACACTACACCAATGAGGCTTATGCTGACTATTTTTGCCTCATACACGGGCCTACCGGCAGTTGAGGCGGGGTTCTGAATACTCGGTAAACCGCTTGGATCATCGGTAGTAGGTGTAAGGGCAATTGAGCGGATATGACTCATCCCTGAACGAACGACTCCAAATGTTGCATAGCCCTCATCATCGCGATTTTCGGGATCTAAATTATGAGCCTCAGTTTCAGCAATATACCATTGAGAATCGGCAGAATCAGGGTCTAATGAACGAGCCATGCCAATAGCACCATCTACATGCGATAGATTCTCATCGTGTTCTAAAGGTATTGTTTCACCGGTACCGCCTTCTCCGCATTGTGGGGGCAGACCAGGAACATAAACGCCTACTGCTTTGCATTCAGGGTCTCCCGATTGAGTTACGAAATCATCTATTACTCTGTGAAAGAAGATTCCATCATACAAATCATTTTCAACATGTTTCACCATATTTGCAACAGTTATCGGTGCCCATTCTTCAAATAATTCAATTTCAATTACCCCATCTCTCCTAATATCTAAATGCCCAGGCTTGTATGAAACTTCTATCTGAATAACTGGGTCACCATATTGCGGAATATCCATCGGACTTCCTTCCAACTCAGGCCCATCTTCCCAGCCATCAGGGTCAACAGTTTTACTCCGCCAATCACCATCATCAGCAGCGGCATTTACTTCTTCAAATGAATATGTCATTCCCGAAACAGGGCCAGCAATAAGGGCTAATGTCAACAATAATGTTTGAGCCAAGGCCCTTTTCACCACACCATTCATTGCGCCCATATGTACGGCGAAATAGTTTGAGACCATGAACTACACGGAAAAATCTCAGCCTACCACTATACTCAAGAAGGGAGGACATAGCCGGCAATAATATGACCGAAGATGTTCGTATAGCAGATAAAGAAACAAATGTAGGATTAATGACGGTAGCATTTCGCCTGCACATAGTATTGCTAATCTTAATTTTGAGCCAAGCATTAACTGGCTTAGGTAGACTTGGATATACTTTTGATGGCTGGGCATTAGGCGTTTCGCATCAAAGAACTGCAGAAATAGGTCTTCTATTAGCAATAGCAATCCTTGTTCTAATCATTAAAGCAAAACCAGCAAATGAAAAGATGAAAGGAATGGCTATCGGCATGGTGGGAATGTGGGTATTTCAATTTGGCTTAGGTGAAATGATGGGTTCAATGTCTTGGATGGGAATGATTCATGCACCCCTCGCCTTAATGATTTTTGCTCATGCATCAATGATGATGATGAAGTTCAAATCCGAATAAGGATAGTCAACTCCTCAAATGAGTGGACTGATTCCACTTACACAAATATCTCAAGAGCCTATTCTCGATGATAATTGACTGATGATTATGGAGATTCCGCCAATAACCAATTCTATTAGAATGGCACTTCTTGGCTTGAATCATGATGATTCCCGCTCACGCCCTTGCAGGGATTATCAGCATCCATCTTGGAAGACTGGCATGGCGCGATAAAGATTCTTGGCTATGGGTAGGAATTGCTTTTGCCTTTTTTTCACATGCCATTATTGATGCACTAGCGATATTTACCTATCATGACGGGAATCCCTCAGGTTCTATGTATTCACAAATCGTATTCTGGTTTTGGTTGGGCGGTGCAATCGCAGTCATTTACTGGGCTTTGAATAAAGACCGCCGTTATGGTTATGGTATTCTGGCTGCACTAATATACGACCTTTGGGATCATTGGTTTCTTAGAGGAATTGCTTGTGTGAAAGATGGCTTCCCAAATGGATGCATGGATGTGTATGCGTACGAGCATCTGCATCTGCATCATTTTGAATGGTTCATCCTTGACACTGTTTTCGCTGGCGTTGAACGACATTATGGCGATGAATCATACTTCATCATCGAACTTCTCTTTGTAGCCCTCCTCAGTACGTCCATATGGTGGTTGAGAAAGCATGCGTCACTTCCAATGGAGGATGAGGAGGAATGAGTGGAAATCGCCCCATCTGGCCCATGGTTTGGCCTTGGAACAACGGTCAAGGAGATAGAATGCATTGGCGTGAGGCAATAAACTCGCGTCGGTTTTCCTTGAGTTATTTATCCATCATTGCCTTACTTTACGCATGGCTTGGATTCGGAACAAGTAGTTGTTCAACACCGTCTGAGGCTATCATCTGTGATATGGCCCTATGGCCATACAATCTTGTGGATGCCCCCCTCACATATGTCCTTACATTGTTTACATCAATTTGGTTTCACAATAGTATAGACCACATATTATTGGTGACAGTTGTTATTATCCTCTTCCTTCAGAGTGCAGAAGTTAGAATCGGAACCAAAAGAACGATGATTGCAATGTTCGCAGTTCAGATATCGACCGCACTGATAATAACACTGTATCTCTATATGGGTGATTACCTCAAC
>Ga0233449_1002533_pt1 | contig 14354 bp, 12 predicted proteins | sample SI_124_October20_FD_183012 | JGI IMG/M metagenome (GOLD analysis project Ga0233449, IMG submission 183012) | Seawater microbial communities from Saanich Inlet, British Columbia, Canada - SI_124_October2016_200_MG | ecosystem: Environmental > Aquatic > Marine > Inlet | place: Canada: British... | reverse complement strand
ATCGGCATCAATTGTTAATGAATAGCCATCTGCTTCGCCCTGACTTCCTACCAGACGGCTCCATACTAATTTTCCACTTGCATCATATTTATTTAAAAATGCGTCACCACTTTCCGAAGTATTAATGTGATTGGCAAATCTGCCATCGGTTTGACCGACTGTATAAAAATTACCTTTGCTATCTGTTGCTATGGAGTTTGAGGTTGTTTCTGCTGCGCCTTCAAGAGGATCAACAAATGTAAGTAATTTTTTCTCAGGTTCCAGTAATGGCTCACCGCTACTGGCAAATAGTGTCTGATGAAACTCGCTGGTTGCTTCTGCGTCTGCCAGATCGGTTAATTTGGTTATAAATGATGTTGTGGGGACGGTAGAGTCTACAAATTTCGTGGTTAGATCGATTTTATTTGAGTTGCCAGCTATATATATAGCTGGTTCAGTATCAGTTGCTGAAAAGCTCATTTTTTCATCGTAATCGGTTTTTATTCTAAACGCATAATTGTTTGGTTCTACTTCTTCGGCATAAAAATGTGTATTATATAACGGTATTTCATCGCCATCATTATTAGTCGTTTTAGTACTCTGAATTTTAGTATTTATTTGAGCCAGCAATGTTTCCATTGTGCGATCTTCTAATGCAGTCGGGACAAGAATATCAATATTTTCAACAGTTTCCGTCGTTACATTATTATTTGTCGTTGATCTTGTTAATATGATGGTGAAAGTTTCACCGCCGTTTAACGTTGTGATCGGCTCATCTAGTTCACCTTGATGAATAACAGGACCAATAAAATCAAACTGAATTCTTCCCAATCCAGCCCTTGTTTTTACATTGTTTGCCTTTTCACCGTAAAGCAAAGTGAGTTCTTCTAACTTTTCTGTATTAACAAAATCTTTTACCTGCGAAAGACCTGACTGGAACTGTGCTTCAAGTGCTGCCATTTTTGAATCTGCTGTCCGCGGATCACCGGCATAGGCTGCGAGGGTTTTTAAATCTTTAAGGGCGTTATAAAGCGTAAACAATCCTTTGCTATCAATATCAAGATCTGATTGGCGTACGGAAGCATCTAGTCTGTCGATAAAATCATCTTTGCCTTGTATGGCAGTATAATCTTTAGTCAGCAAAGCGTATAATTGGTTCGATGTGCTTCCAAATCTTTCCGCTTCAGTAACCTTGTCCTGATCCCAAGGCGTCAATGAACTATTTGTTTTGCTTAGAGAAACGTTTGACTGAACGGGAGGCAATGTTAACAATGAAGCGGTTTGCTGACGCGCACCATAATATGCACCTAGCAAATCAGCGCCAAACCCTATTAGCTGAAACGAATTTTCATCAGACATGTTAATCTCACATAATTATTTAACTTATAAATAAGCAATAATCATGCCATTTAACGATATTTGTAGGGAATGTGAATTATTCCCCTAAAACAAAGGATTAACGCAGTTGGGAGCAAAGAAAATTCGTCATTTTACAAATTTACAGGGCAAGAAATGCCTGCTATTGTGCGCCATAAGAAAATAATGCAGTAATAGAGAACTAATTATGGAAGTCTTTGAAAGCAAACCACCCGCTTATTCGCCGGAAATACTCAGTAAAATAACCAAAGATTATTATGCTAAATCCGGCATCATAAAACCGCTGGTTAGTGAACGGGATCAAAATGCCCGTTTGATCACCGATGATGGTGAATATGTGCTGAAAATTGCCAATAGTGCCGAGGATAGAGAATTTCTTGAATTCCAAAATTCAGTTCTTAATCATATTGCAATGCTGGATCCTGAGCTTGCCATTCCGAAGGTAATAAAGGGTAAGCAAGGAGAAGAAATTTTTCAACATGAAGATAATAACATCCGCCTGATAAGTTTCCTTAAGGGTGATATATTTAATGGTGCTGAAAAGTCTACTGCGTTATTTAGTGATTTGGGGCACTTTATGGGCCGGTTTTCAAAAGCCATGAAAGGGTTTGATCATGCAAAAGCACATCAGCCCGATTTTTTATGGAATTTAGATAATGCGCTTTTTAGTAAACAATATATAGCCGACATTGAAGATGATGACGTTAAAGAGCTCATCGAATATTTTTATGAACGTTATGAGGAAGAGGTCGCACCACATCTGCCTAAAATGCGAAGTGCGGTCATTCATAGTGATGCTAATGATCATAATCTGGTTGTTCAGGGGGATAAGGTAAGTGGGCTTATTGATTTTGGCGACATGCTTTTTGCCAAACAAGTAAATGAGCTGGCCATTACTTTAGGCTATGCCATGATGGACGCCGATGACTTTTATACTGTAACGCAAACCCTGATCAAGGGTTATACTGAAGAATTCAGGCTTATGAAGCAGGAGCTTGAAGTTCTTTTTGATCTCGCTTCCATGCGTTTGGTGATGAGTGTCTGTATTTCCTCTAACCGGGCTTCCAAAGCAAGCAGCGATACACACAGAGAATATCTTACCGTTACGCAGGCACCGGCTATTAGGACTTTAAAAAAAGTGAAGGAACTAGGTCTTTCATCATTGTCGAAGTTTGCGTGTACAGTAGGGGCCGGTGCTAATTCTGACTAGCCTTAAGAGCCTTAGTCGTGCTGATAAGTTCATCAAGTGCCGCGTTTAAAAGCCCAATTTGTGCTTCATTAGCGAGATTTCCGTCCTCATTAAATGCCTGAGAGACAAAATTAACCGATACCTGTGTCGGCATTACATGAACACCGATATTTCCTAGTAGCATACGAAATGGCACAAGCACCCGCATTCCGCCAAGGCCACCTGGTGACGCGGCGGCGATTGCAGCTGTTTTACCCTTGTAAGGATCAGCCATATCAGGATTAGCTGGGTTTGGTCTTGATATCCAATCAATGGTATTTTTAAGAAGTGGGGGAAGAGAGCTATTATATTCAGGTGTTACAATGAAAAAACCATCATGCTCGGCGAACATTTTCTTCAAAACGGCTGCATTTTTGGGAAGGCCTTCATTATCTTCAAGATCACCATCATAAAGTGGCATTGGATAATCACGGAGATCAATAAAGGTCGCATCCGCATCTTTTTCAAGCGCTAATTTATGAGCCGCTTTGGCTAACTTTTTTGTAAATGATTGTTCTCTCGCGCTGCCTGCGAAGAAAAGTATTTTAGACATGATTATACCCTTTTATGTTTTTATACATAATAAGGTAGGTCCAAATTTGATGATTTCAATAGTTAATTATGAAAAACCGTAAGGAATGTAAAAGCAAAAGTCGCATATGAGCGACTTTTGCAAATTTAATATTTTACCCGGTAGTGTTATTAGTCTACGAGTTTTAGGTCGTCTGCAGCTTCTTTGCCGCGACTATCTGTAACTTCATAGCTCACTTTTTGTCCATCGTTCAATCTATCGATGCCAGCTTTTTCAACAGCAGAGATATGAACGAACACGTCATTTCCGCCTTCGTCTGGTGCAATAAAACCGTATCCCTTGTTAGGGTTAAACCATTTCACGGTGCCTGTAGCCATTTTCTTATACTTTCTTAAATTATTATAAAATAAATTCACCAAAACTCTTTCCTAGTGAACTAAGACATTAATTATATTACACAAAATATTATATTATAATCAAAAATCAAAAAATACCGTATCGTCGTTCTAATCAAAAAGCAATGATTAATTGTTAACTATTTAAACTATTTCGTGAAAATGGCCTTTCGTATACTCTTTATCCTATATCAATATGTCGCTTTATTTTATTTTCTACTGTGATACTATTTTTACAATATGACTTTACAAATGAAATTATAAAGATTGAATATGGAACAAATTGATTATTCTATAATGCCAACGGCCTCTAAAGATGTTTTTGCGGCCTGTCTGCAAAAACCACCGGGTTTAAGTGACGATTGGCTAGAGCTATCCCAAAGGATTTATACGGTAGGGGAACATAACGTTTGGGATATTCTCTACAGGCGACAAATGGATATTTTGGATGGCCGGGCATGTGATCAGTTCAATCAGGGATTAGAACTGCTTGATTTTAATAATGGCGGCGTGCCGGATTTTAGCAAATCCAATGAAATTTTAAAGTCTATAACCGGCTGGACTGTGGTGCCTGTGCCAATGCTTATCCCCGATCATGTCTTTTTCTATCATCTGGCTAACAAAAGATTTCCGGCCGGAAATTTTATCCGTGCTGGTGATAGGCTTGATTATATTGAAGAACCGGATGTATTTCATGATGCATTTGGTCATGTGCCGCTGCTGACTGATCCTGATTTTGCTCAGTATATGGAGGCTTACGGTAAAGCAGGGTGGAAAGCGATACAGTATAATCATTTAAAAGCATTAAGTGCCCTTTATTGGTACACCGTAGAATTTGGCCTGATAAATACCGATAAAGGTATGCGCATTTATGGAGCGGGAATTTTATCATCTGCAGAGGAAAGCATATTTTCTCTTGAAGGAAATTCACCAAACCGAATTTATCTTAATGTGGACCGGGTCATGCGAACGGATTATAAAATCAATGATTTACAGCAAAGTTATTTTGTTATTGATAGTTTTGAAGAACTGTTCAAACAAACGCAGGAACGACCCTTTGATGATATTTATCAGAATATTGGTGCGTCTTTTCAATATGCGCCGTCGGCAATTCTGGATACAGATCATATATATAACAGGGGCAGCCAGGAATACGCCTTACGCGGCGGTCATGCATCTGGCGAAAAACCGGTATAAGGAAAAAATATGTATAAGAAATTAAACCTGGAAGAACTCCTCACTACATTAAGTGGCTGGCAGGAAGTAGATGGCCGTGAAGCGATCTATAAAAAAATAACATTTAAAGATTTCGATGAAGCCTTTAAAGCCATGATTAAAATAGCAGAGAAAGCGCAACAAATGAACCATCATCCCGAATGGTTTAATGTCTATAACAAACTGGAAATTACCCTGACCACCCATGACGCGGGCGGCGTCACGAGTTATGATCAGGAGCTTGCAAGTTTTATTGACGCTGTTTGCAATTAATTTTCTTTAGGTGTTATTTTAATGAGCTGGCCGTTTTCACGGCTGTCTGTCACAATATATATTGCACCATTATAACCTTGCTTTGCGGTTCGAAGTCGTTCACCGAAATGTTTTATAAGACGTTCTTCTGCGACAATGTTATTACCGGATAACTCTAGTCTGGTTAATTGCTTCATTTTAAGGGATGTGGCAAAAACATTGCCTTTCCAGTTCGGAAATAAATCGCCAGTATAAAACATCAATGATGACGGTGCGATATTAGGGTTCCAGAAGTAAAGCGGCTGTTCCATGTCTGCATTTGCGCTTATGCCATCACCAACGGGCAGGGCATCATCACCATATTCACGGCCATATGTAATGACGGGCCAACCGTAATTGGCGCCGGGCTTCATGACATTAATTTCATCGCCGCCTTGTGGGCCATGTTCGATGGTCCAGACGTCGCCAGTCGCCGGATTAAGAGCAGTACCGGAAGGATCGCGAAATCCCATGGCATAAACCGCATCATGGGCTTGATCATTACCGACATTGGGGTTATCTGCCGGGATTGATCCATCAGGATTAAGTCTTAGCATTTTGCTGCCGACCGTTTTGGGATCTTGGGAGTCCCCACCGCTGCCCCATGTGGTTACCCATAATTTACCATCTGATCCAAAGGTCATACGGCGGGCACCGGCTTCGAAAATATTTTCAAAATTTTCAATGCTCATTTCATCGTCGGCAAGTCGCCCGCGACCGATATAACGTCTGTCAAACGGATTGGCCGCTAAAAAAACAGCGTCCCTCACTTTCCATTCATCATGTAGAGCTGTGGTTGCCACATAAGCATCACCCCATTCTTTGGTAACATTATGTATACCGTTACCGTCTGCACCTTCCGGTGGGCCGAAATAGCTAAAATATACAAGTCGGTTATTTTTAAAATCGGGATCAAGTAAAATATCCATCAACCCCATAAACCAATAGCCACGTACCGGTGGAAGGCCAGGAAGAGGGGCGGTTACGGTTCCGTCAGCCTTTACAAGGCTAAGTCTTCCAGTCATTTCAGACATTAGCAAACTACCGCTTGGAAGGGGAGCTAGTCCCCAAGGCAGGAATAAACCATCTTTTATAACCGTTATATCTACAGCAGGACTTTGATCAGCAATTGGTGCCCGTGTCTGGCTTGGAAAGGCCGGTTTTGGCGGTTGATGGCCGGGCAAAACCTGCTGAGCATTGGACGGAAGGCCGCAAAGAAACAAGGCACATGTTAAGCTTAAAAATTTAATTTTGATCACTACCTGAACTCCTGAAATTATTTTTTATCAGTATAATCATAGATTTGGATAGATGCAAACAAGGTAGAGTTGACAATTTTGTGATTTTATTGCGCCGGACTCATTATTATGCTGTTATGCGTTTAAATTGTAAAAATATAATGAGGACATAATGATATATAACAGATTGGGTCAAACCGGTATTAAAGTATCCCAACTTTGCTTGGGAACTATGACATTTGATGATGGTGCTGATGAAGCTGAGGCCGCAAAAATATATGCAGCAGCACGTGATAAAGGTGTTAATTTCTTTGACTGCGCAAATGTTTATGCCGGGGGTACATCTGAGGAAATTCTGGGACGGCTTATTAAATCGCACCGCGAGGAAGTGGTTATTTCCTCAAAAGCTTATTTTCCAGTCGATAGTTACGCCGGCGGAGGTCACGAAACCTGGGGCAGAGGGCTTAACCGAACTCACCTGAGGCATGCTGTTGATGCTAGTTTAAAACGCCTTGGTACTGATTATATTGATATTTATTATATGCACCATTTTGATGAAGGCTGCACGCTCGAGGAAAGTCTGTCGACTTTTAATGATTTTGTTAGGGAAGGCAAAATTAATTATATTGGACTGAGCAATTTTGCTGCATGGCAATATATGAAAGCGGTAGGCGTTACAAAATATAACAATTACGCGCCCATTGCCTGTATCCAACCAATGTATAGTCTGCTTAAGCGACAATGTGAAAGCGAGATACTCCCTATGTCTTATTCAGAAGGTCTGGGTGTGTTTTCCTATAGCCCGCTTGGTGGAGGCGTTCTTACCGGTAAGTATCTTAAGCAAGATAAAAATAATGAAGAGGGTCGCTTAAATAAAATGGCGATGTATAAAAAACGCTATCAAGATGAAAAGCATATGAGGATTGCAGAAAATTTTACTGATTATGCCCGCTCCAGAGATATTAATCCAATCAGTCTTGCTATTTCATGGGTCGAAGCGAATAAGGCAATAACAGCTCCTATTATTGGCGGACGTTCAGTAGAACAATTAAGGCCATCTTTAGATAGTATTGATATCGTGATGGACGAAGAAATGTATAATGACCTATCACTGATGGCGGATGGCCCCGAAACGGCGACGGACAGATCAGAAGAGAGAAGTGATTAATTTGTCAAATTGACAATAGTCATTGTTGTAATGATAAAATATTCGTATTATAAAGTACTATTAAAAATACGGGAAAACCTAAATGAATATGACAAGTAAAGCAAAGAATGGCTCAGTTGCAAGGCAGCATATGATTGATGGCCAGCTTCTGCCTAATGATGTAACCGACCAAAATGTTATTGCTGCGATTGCTAGTGTTGACCGTCAGGCATTTGTACCAGAGCAGAGCAAAGGTGTTGCTTATATTGATAAAAGCATACAGCTTGCCCCTGGTCGTTATTTGATGGAACCGCTGGCTTTTGCTAAACTTTTAAGCTCGGCTGATATTCAGAAACATGAACTGGTGCTTGATATAGCGCCGACCACTGGCTATTCATCAGCGATATTAAGTAAAATGGCTGAAGCGGTTGTTGCAATTGAAGAAGATAAAAGCTTGGCGGATGAAGCAACACAAAACCTTGCAGATGAAGATTGCGATAACGTTGCAGTTGTTAATGCGCCGCATAAAGCAGGCCTTGCTAATCAGGGGCCGTATGATCTTATTTTCATAGGTGGAATGATTGATGAGGTACCTGAAGAGATTATAGCACAGTTAAATGATGGTGGTCGGGTACTATGTGTATTAAATCAAAATGGTTTTGGTAGAGCGGCTCTTGTCAGTAATAATAATGGCGTAACGGGCGTTAGGATATTATTTGATATATCCGTGCCAAAACTTGCTGGATTTGAAAACGCTAAAGGTTTCGTTTTTTAATCATAGTGGCGTTCATTATCGCACAAAATGTTCGAAAATGAACAGTCATGAATGTTCGTAAATGGACACCTTTTAGTTAACTGTTTGAAAATAAATAATAAAAAGTTTGGCACGTTAATTGCTGAATATAAACTAATAAAAGATTTTTTGATGAGCTATTTTAATAGCCTAAGTCGCAAAGTAAGTTAATGTTGACAGTGGTAACATTTTAAGGCACATTCCGAAAAATTAAGAATTTATAAGCTATTTTCCGGTATAGAACTGGTATAAAGGTCAAAAAAACAAGGTATTAAACATGAAAAGACCTATCCTTAGCACAGCATTTATTCTTGCCACATTAATGGGCTCAACCATTATGGCAAAGGCCGATAATTTAAAGGATGCTTTAACGACGGCATATATCAACAATCCGTCTCTCGGCGCAGCACGCGCCAGTCAACGAGCGACTGACGAAACCGTTAATCAAGCGACGGGAGGATGGCGTCCACAAATTATTGGTTCGGGTTCAATGGCCAGAACGGATGGTTCAAGAACTGGTGTTGGTTTCTTACCTTCGCAGCAGATTACAAAACCGAAATCAATTGGCATATCAATTGAGCAGCCCGTTTTTAGAAGTTTTCAAACCGTAAATGGAACACGTGAAGCCAGAGCGCAGGCTACAGCAGGGCGCGCACAGCTTGAAAATGTAGAACAACAGGTCTTCATGGCTACGGTTCAGGCTTATTCTGATGTAATACGTGATGAAGCGTTTTTAGAATTTACGACAACCAATGTTGTTGCTCTTCAACGCCAATTACAGGCAAGTGAAGACCGCTTTGAAGTTGGCGAAATTACCCGTACCGATGTTGCACAATCAAAAGCGCGCCTTTCAAGAGCGCAATCAGAAAAAATTCTTTCGGAAGCAACTTTAACTGCTAGCCGCGCCGCATACCAACGTGCCGTAGGAAACGAGCCGGGAACGTTAGAGCGGGACATAACACTTCCGCCACTTCCTGCATCTGAAGAAGCAGCCTATGATATCGCATCAAGAAATCATCCGGTTATCGTTGGTGCTAAAGCATCGGAATCAGCAGCAAATTTTGCCGTTAAAAAGCAATATGGTGGTCTTGGCCCTTCTATTAATGTCGGAGCAAGCTATACGAAAAGTTGGGATTCATTTCTAGCGGGCGATACAAATACGGCCAAAACTGTTTCAGCAAATATCCGTGTTCCAATTTATCAAGCGGGTATTCAAGCGTCTGTTGTAAGACAAGCAAAACAACGTCGCAGCCAGTTTAGAATGGAAGCACTTGCAGCAGAACGTCAAATTATGGAACTTGTCCGTAACGCATGGGAAAGTTACCGCGAAGCAAATGCGAGAATTGTTTCGACTATGTCTCAGCTTGAAGCCAATGAAATCGCCCTTGAAGGTGTTCGCCAAGAACAGGAAGTTGGCGCAAGGACAATTCTTGACGTTCTTGATGCTGAACAGGAGCTTCTTGATGCGCGTGTTAATAATGCCAGAGCGGTTAGAGACAGGACAGTTTCAGCTTATAATCTACTTTCAACCACCGGTCAGCTTAACGCAGCAGACCTTGGACTCGACGTAGAAGTATATGATGCTTTGGGTAGAAGTGAGGATGCAGAGTGGAAATTTTACGGTTTTGGGGTGGAATAGGCTAAAAAGGGCCTAAAAACACTTAAATCTTTAAATTTTGTTAAATATTACGGCACTATATTCATATAGTGCCGTTTTACTTTTTAGGATAAGAATTAACAAAGCTTGATAATCTTATGTAATTAATATAAAAAATATGGTTAACAATTATAGTTAAAGCGGATATAAAGAAGCTTAAGTATAATTTATACGGAATATAGACACTACTGGATACCAGAATATGAGCGAACAGGAAAAAGAAGAAGAACCTAGCATGGAGGAAATCCTTGCGTCTATCCGCCGTATTATTTCAGAGGATGACGAAGAAGGTGAACCGGAAGAGGCAGCTGCTGAAGAGCCTGCGCCTGAACCGGAACCCGAGCCTGAACCCGAGCCAGAGCCCGAGCCTGAACCAGAGCCCGAGCCCGAGCCAGAGCCTGAAGAAGAGGAAGTTTTAGAATTGACTGAAGACGATCTTGAAGATGCATCACAGGACGATATAGACAATATGTTTGATAGTGTCCCAGAGCCTGAAGAAGAGGAAGATGAGCTTGTTCTAGAAGATGAGCCTGAACCTGAACCTGAACCAGAAGAAGAGGCTGAGATTGCTGCCGTTGGAGTGGGGCTTGATATTGACGATGTTGATCCAGCCGACGGCGATGATGTAATTATATCAGAAGATGTTTCTGCCGGTATTGAAGGACAGTTTGATGCGCTTTCAGCATTACTTACTACCGGATATCAAGGATCAGGCAACACACTTGAGGATCTTGTACGGGAACTTTTACGACCAATGCTGAAAAGCTGGCTTGAAGAAAATCTGCCGCCACTTGCAGAAAGAATGGTGGCTAAGGAAATCGCCAGATTAGCCCGGACAAAAAAACCGTAAATTATTAAAGACAAACTGAACAAGAAGTTATAGTTTTATACAGAAGAGCCAAATTCAGGCTCTTCTGTTTTTATTTGGATATAAGATTTTAAAAAATGCTTGATAAGACCTTTGATTTTTCCGCACGAGAAAAAGATATATATGACCACTGGGATGACAGTGGTGCTTTTAAATGTGGCCAAAAGCCAGACGCTGAACCATTTACCATTATTCTCCCACCGCCAAATGTGACAGGAAGTCTGCATATTGGCCATGCGCTTAATCATACTTTGCAGGATATACTTATCCGCTGGCATAGAATGCGCGGGCGCGATGTGCTGTGGCAGCCGGGTATGGATCACGCAGGCATTGCAACACAGATGGTTGTTGAACGTCAGCTTGATGCCGGTAATGTCCGCCGTCACGATCTGGGCCGTGAAGGATTTATTGAACGCGTCTGGCAGTGGAAAGAAGAAAGCGGCGGGATTATTTTTAACCAGATGCGCCGTTTGGGTCAAAGCTGTGACTGGAGCAGACAAAAATTCACCATGGATGATGGTTTTGTTCATGCGGTACTTAAAAAATTCGTCGATCTTTATGATGATGATCTGATTTATAAAGCAAAGCGGCTCGTTAATTGGGACCCTAAGCTTTGCACAGCTATTTCTGATCTTGAAGTCGAACAAAGGGAAGTCAACGGAAACTACTGGCATTTTAAATATCCGGTTGATGGTGAAGACGGTCGTTTTCTAACTGTTGCAACAACACGTCCTGAAACCATGCTTGGTGATGTCGCTGTTGCTGTATCTGCGGATGATGAAAGATATCAGGATCTTATTGGTAAAACCCTTACGCTGCCATTAGTCGGGCGTAAATTAATCGTCGTGGCTGATGAACATGCCGATCCGGAAAAAGGGTCAGGTGCGGTGAAAATTACTCCTGCTCATGATTTTGACGATCATATGGTCGGCAAACGTCATGATCTTGAAAATATCAATATTTTTGATGAGCATGCCAAGCTAAACGACAATGTACCGGAAAAATACCGCGGTATGGACCGGTTCGACGCCAGAAAAGTAATAGTTGAAGATATGGAAGCACTTGGTCTTCTGGAAAAAACCGAACCAACGGTTCATATGGTGCCTTACGGGGATCGTTCAGGGGTAGTGATTGAACCATGGCTTACGGATCAGTGGTATGTGGACGCCGAAACTCTTGCCAAGCCAGCACTTGCTGCGGTAGAGCAGGGCGATACAAATTTTGTTCCAAAAACTTGGGAGAAAACATATTTTGAATGGATGCGCAACATTGAACCATGGTGTGTGTCTCGTCAACTTTGGTGGGGTCATCAAATCCCGGCGTGGTACGGGGAAGACGGTAAAGTTTTTGTTGCCGTTAATGAAGAGGACGCGCAAAAGCTAGCCGATGCTCATTACGGTGAAGTAAGAACACTGACCCGCGATGAAGATGTGCTTGATACGTGGTTCTCATCTGCCCTTTGGCCTAATGCTACGCTAGGCTGGCCAGATGAGACACCGGAACTTGTCCGTTATTATAAATCGGATGTTCTGGTTACCGGATTTGATATCATATTCTTCTGGGTCGCGCGGATGATGATGGACGGTCTTTATTTCATGAAAGACGATGAAGGAAAACCAGAGGTTCCCTTTGAAACCGTATATGTTCACGCGCTAGTGCGTGATGAGCACGGCGCCAAGATGTCAAAATCAAAAGGTAATGTGATTGACCCGCTCGAGATTGCTGATAAATACGGTGCGGATGCATTAAGGTTTACACTAGCGGCGATGGAAGCACAGGGCAGGGACATTAAAATGTCCGATAAGCGTGTTGAAGGTTACCGTAATTTTGGTACTAAGCTTTGGAACGCTGCGAAATTCTGCGAAATGAATGAATGCTTTGGTACTGCTGGCGACTTTTCACCGAATGACTGTAAGCTTACCGTCAATAAATGGATTATTGGTGAAGCTGAAAAAGCAGCCTTGAAAGTAACGGAAGCGTTAGAGGCATTCAAATATAATGAAGCGGCATCAGCAGCCTATCATTTTACCTGGGGCACTTTCTGTGATTGGTATATCGAGCTTATAAAAACTCAATTTTATGGCGATGACGAAGCGAGTAAGGATGAAACCCGCAAAGCAGCAGCATGGGTAATGGATCAAATCCTTAAAATTCTTCACCCGTTTATGCCATTTATTACGGAAGATCTTTGGGGGCAGCTTTCAAGAGCCCGAGAAACTGACCTTATTTTAGCCGCATGGCCTACTTATAACGAAAATAATGTTGATCAAGCAGCCGCTGACGAAATGGAATGGGTTATTAGTTTAATATCTGACATTCGCACGGCGCGTTCTGAAATGAATGTTCCGGCGGGGGCAAAGATCAATATGCTGGTTTCCGGTTCAAGTCACGCTACTAATAATGCCATATTAAGACAAAATGGCGTGCTTCAGCGCTTGGCAAGACTAGAAGACATTGATGCCTTGGTAGGGGATGTTCCAAATGGCGCTATTTCCGTTGTTGTCGGTGAGGCAACTTATTATTTGCCGCTTGCGGATGTTATTGACATTGAGGCGGAACAAGCAAGACTAGGTAAAGGTCTTGAAAAACTTGAAAAGGAAATTGCTTCTGTTGCTGGTAGACTAAATAATGAAAACTTTGTTTCCAAAGCACCGGATCATGTCATTGCTGAAAACAAAAAAGGGCTCGAAGAAGCCGAACAAAAGGCAGATAAAATTAAGCAGGCTTTAGAAAGACTTGCTTCTATGATATAAAGGGTATTATGAAATTATTCTGTAAAACTATTGTTATATTTTTAAGTTTATCGGTAACGGCCTTAGCGCAAAATCCGAAATCTTATAAAGTTAATACGCAATATAAAGCTTATTGGGGCGGTTTTACAGTTGCTGAAATAACCAGCCAGACCACTATCAAACCCGGTGAATATGATATTTCTGCAGGATATACCGTTAAAGGTTTAGCCGCTATATTTGGTAAATCAGAAAATACTACCATGGCGCAGGGTATTGTTTCTTCGAGCGGCGAATTTAGACCGGAATTATATGAAAGTAGCGGTAATTTTGGCAAATTAACTTACTACAACCGGGCAACGTTTGATCCTGATACCCTTAAAGTGAAAAGTCACGAGCAAGAACTAAATCTACGCGAAGATACTGAATATATTCCGATCGCTGATGAGGAAAAGTATGGCTTCGATCCGATGACTATTTTTCTTAATATGATGACCAATCAAAATTTTAAAGAAGAGTATAAAAAGCTTTATACCGAACGTCAATTTGGAGGAATATTCGTTTCAGAACAAACGTTTATCTGTAAAGAAGAAAAAATAATAGGTTCTGAAAGACGTTCTGTTTTTGAAGGCGAAGCTGTAGGTTGTGCCATTGACGGAAAACGTTTGTCCGGGCAGCTTAAAAGCACAAAACCAAGAAAGAAAAGAAAAAGAAGCCGTGTCGACGATGATCAGGAAAGCCTATTATGGTTTGGAAAAATGGACGGTTTCGATGCCATGATTCCCGTCTATACTGAGTTTCCAATCGGTTGGGGGAAAGTGCGCATTTATCTTTCTGACTTCAGCGTCGAGCCGATAGCAGAGCCAATTGTTACTGCTGAGAATAAAGCTTTTAATTAAAATCTT
>Ga0233449_1002523_pt1 | contig 14411 bp, 10 predicted proteins | sample SI_124_October20_FD_183012 | JGI IMG/M metagenome (GOLD analysis project Ga0233449, IMG submission 183012) | Seawater microbial communities from Saanich Inlet, British Columbia, Canada - SI_124_October2016_200_MG | ecosystem: Environmental > Aquatic > Marine > Inlet | place: Canada: British... | reverse complement strand
TAATTTATCAACAATATCAACATTAAATTTAGAACAAATATCACCAATGATTGTATTAAAATTCATATAAATATTATTGATATCATTGTCGGAAATATTTTGTTCATCAATAAATGTTTTAATTATATCACTTTGTTCATTGATATATTTATTGAATTTTTTGTCTAATATTTTAATCATTTTCATTGTTTTTGTTTCAATACTATTGATAAATATATTAAGTCTTATGAGAAAACTCGTTTTTACACTTTCTAACCACACAGTATTTTTAATATAATTAAATAATTCTTGTTTTATTTCTTCAATTTGTATGAAATTAATCCAATTAGTATCTCCACTATACAAACCTGTCACATTATGAATAACCGTATTGTAATTACATGTTTTAATTTTATCATTATATATTCCACTTAAAAAAGTATTAGCAATTGCTTGTGATTTATGAGTGGAATCATTAATATGTTTCATAAAAATATCATTAATTTCTTTTCGAAAAGTTGCTTTAATTTTTGGGGTTGTTTTAATAAACCGTTCATCAAATTTCGCTAGTATTTCATTTGAATAGTCAATTCTAGGTTGGATAAAAGTATCATAATTTAATTGAGTACCATCAGACTCAATTGGTTCATCATACATTGATATATTAATATTTTTTAATATCCATTCTTTAATATCAAGTTCTGCTTCTCTCTTGGTAATATCAAAAATATTAAAATCTATTTTTTTATTTCCATTAATATTTTCAATAATATTAATAAAATTATTTTTATCAGTACTTGATTTAATATTTGTGATTATATTATCAAAATGACTACATAAATTCTTAAAACCATTATCTGTGTTATTTATAAAATCTATAAAATTATTATTGGATAACAACTTTAATTCTTTTCTATCAAGACTATAGGTTGGTACACTTTCAATAGTATGAAATAATTTTTTAATAGACGAACGAACATTTAAAAATTGATCTTTAGTATCAGATAACATATCTGATAAATTGGAGGTTGGATCAAACTCTGCATCAGGATTGATATCTCTCGGTCTAAAAAATAGCCCTGGTTTATTTTTATTACTATCAATATTATCATAATATGTAATAATACTGGTTAATGATTGCAAAGAGGATAAGACTGTATTATCTAAAATAGTCTTTGGATTAAATATAATTAAATTACTAATTAAATATACAAATATAATTAATTTACAATCGTCACTCGAATCCTGTAATTCTAATCCTTGTACATCTAATAAAATTAAATTATACTTATCAAATTCAAGTTCTAACATGTCAATACCTGTAGTACAGTGACTGTTTAAATTAGCAGACGTATTAAATAATTTGATATTATCATTGAATAAATAAGATAAAAAACAATTCATTAATGTTGATTTACCAGTTCGGGCATTTCCTATAAAAGATATAATTTTATTTGGTTTATCAGATATTCTCATATCATTAATCATTTTGATCTCATTATTTTCAATTGTTATAAATTTTTTAACATAATATTGGTTGGTCTTATTTAATATATTATTAACTGTAGATGTCATTAATAATTAAATATATTAGGTATAAGCATGTTTTTAATCAATTTTATTTAACTTTGCTGGGAAAAATTGAAAATAGTTGGGAAAATAAATTATTCATTAATTAATGAGCACCGAAGATACATCATATTCTTTCGTAATATGCCCTCATTGCAAGTGTGGACTTGTAATTTACAAAAAAGATTTTAATTGTAAAATATTTAGACATGGTGTTGATAAAAACACTGGACGACAAATAGACCCACATCTTGAAAAAGAAAAGTGTGACCAACTTGTTAGTTCAAATAAAATTCATGGATGTGGAAAACCATTTCGATTAACTACAAATAAAGATAATATTTATATTGCTGAAATATGTGGGTATATTTAGAGTCATCATACTAATTTGACACATAATATTTTTAGTTTTTTTTATTATAAATGGTTAAATATGTCGTAAAACATACAATTGTAAAAATGACAAACTACTATATAATATAGCAACCATATAAAGTAGTCCAGTTAATAATGTATTTTCTAGACCGGTCTCTTTAATAATGTATTTTCTAGACCGGTCTCTTTAATAATGTATTTTCTAGATTGGCATTTTTAATAATGGTGTCACCAGATTGTCAATCAATTGCGATAACAGAATATGTCCAACCATCATGTAGCTTCAATAAACTCTCCAAAAAATTGATTAATTAATTACATAAATTAATTAATTAATATTTTAATGTTTATTTTTGAAAATTACGAAATTACAATTGATAAAAAAGATGATTCAGTTTATGTACAACTGTTAGATAAACAATTTTATAAACTGTATTCAAAAAATTATTATGACATTGATGTGTTAGATTTTAATATGACATTAGATATGTTTTTCAAAGTATTAAATACTGTTTTTAATGCACTTGTTGATAATAATAAAGAGAATGCAACCATTGAAATTGTACCATCAAGTGAAAATATTAAATTTAAAATCCATCATAAATATTATATTGATTTTAAATTTGAATTATGTTTGGTCTCAAATAAAGATTATATACTGGGTCCAAAAGAAATGTGTATCAAAAAATTAGAAAAAAATATTGATAAACAAAAGAAAGATTTTGATATGTTAAAGAAAGATTTTGATGTGTTAAATGAATTATACCAAGTAAATAAAACGTTTATTGATGACCATATGAGTTTGGTTGTTTCAGAACCACATATCTATAATCCTAACCAATATGATTCTAAGGGCAACCCTCTCCAGTTTGAGTATGAACATAATCTTAAAATATCTACTAAAAAAATTATATTTCGTAACTATGAAAATAATAAGGTGCTTAAGACCATCGATAACTCAATCACAACCCTAAATATTGATACTGGTACTGGTACAAAAATGACTAATAGTCTTACAATGATTAATGCTGATACACTTGAAATTAGTGGTATTAATTATAATTTTGGTTATAAATTTTTACCATTATCATTGAAAACATTAGTTCTACATGGTTCAACACCGGTAACATTTTTAAAAGAAACAGAATTACCAAATTTAGAAACAATTGAAATAAGATCATCAGGTATAATTAATATATATGAATCAATTGCACACTTGAAAACAATTAAGAATATTGTAATTGCAGGTTCAACGGCATTCTTAGAAAACGGGTTATTGCTAACACATGGTTATAATGTTATACTTGAATAAACAAAATATTAGGTGTGTTTTTCAGGACTATATGAACATTATCAAAAAAAATATTTGACCTAATTTTTATAACATGATGTGACCAAATAAATTCTTCAATTGTATTGAAATCTTCTATTGTATATTTCGACAATAACTATATGTTTCGACAATAACTATATCTTCATTTAATATTTACCAAGTAAAAAAATTTACCTGTTTTGAATTTTGACTTTTTTTACTTACTAAACTATAAATTTAATCATCAAGTACCTCTTGTTTTTCAGAAAATTCTAATACTTTAGAAAGACCACCTGAAATAAATATTCCAATAAAACCAACAACTGCAAATATAATTGCTTCATTTTTATTTCTACAATAATTCTTCACATTGTTTTCATTATGCATATTTAATAGGGTATATATCATATCCACGATATTTCATTTTACCCTTTCCTAAATTTCCACTTTTAGCCATAAACAGGCAATTGGAAAATTGGAAATAATGTAAATAATTCATTCATTGACCCGCCTAAAAATTGAGTTCTTGTAAAGATATCTCCAAATGGTATTAAACCGTTAACAACTATATTATACCATTCCATACTTTCTCCTTTTAGAACAAATATAGATAATAGTAAGAGAATGACCATCATAGCTATAACAAAATTTTGTACTAATGTATCGCTCATTTATATATTATAATTAAATTTTAAAGTAAATTATACTTATCCTACTAGATCTTCATAAGTAGGCATATCAGCATATTTCATAGAATGTTTTAATTTACCAGCTACCAAAAGACAAACCCCTCCAACTATTAGCGTATATAAGGAATTATCTTGAAAACCACAATATGTTTTAACATTGTTTTCATTCCACATATTACATAAAACATATGAAAACATATAAAATAGAAAGAAAGCATTGCTTTCGCCAATTAATTCTGTGAATGGTCTTACTTTTGGTAACATAAGAAGTATAATAACTGCTGCTAAATATATTACTCCTGATTGTCCAAGTGTTTTAAATAATGCATTCTTTGTTTTATATGGGTTACAAGTAGGCTTTTTTGGATGAAAATTCCTAATTATAAATGGTAATAAAATAGCAAAGTAAGTACCAATGAAATCAGCCATGAATCTATTACCGGGTGAGATACTACCACAGCTAGCCGCAATTTTTATAAAATAACTAAAAATTAAAAATAAAAATACAAATATATCAAAAGGAGACTCATTCAATTTTCCATTTTTTATAATTTTAAATTTCATCATTAATAAGGGGACAACATTAAATAAAGGTATTTGAAATATAGGGAATAATGTCCATATATGATCAATTGTTCCTCTCAAGTAAAAGACTCTCAAAAAAAAATCACTAAATGGTATTAAAGTGAAAATAAATAATTTATACCATGAAAGTTCCATTTATTAAACTATATCATAACCTATATTTTATTTTTATACTAAAGTGTTTAATTAAAAATAATCTGTTCAGGTAACTCTCTGTTATTATATTTTGATGCCATTACATGCCCATATGCACCTGTATTAGTTACCACTAAACTATCATTTAATTGAATATTATTATTAACCATTAAATTCTTAATTAAAACATCTCCAGATTCACAAATTGGTCCTACAACCGTTACTAATTCTTGTTCAATCTGATTAATATTATCTTTAAAATAGATTGGATGAATAGCAGAATACAATACAGGTCTTATTAGGTCCGTCATACCAATATTTGTACCAATAAATTTCGTATTATTCTTTACCTTTAATTGTGTTACTTTCCCCCATATAATACCAGATTCTGCAACAATAATTCTTCCTGGTTCAATAAAAATTTTTATATCTTTTTTCAAACTTTTTTTAAGAATACCTATTTTCAAATTTAACTTATTAAAATCAATTACATTTCCAATCCCAAAACCTCCACCAATATTAAACCACTCTATCTTATTTATAGATTCTGGTAATTTATTATAGATTTCTACTATTAATTTCATATTCTTTACCCAATGTTTATAATCAGTTATACCACTACCCATATGTGAGTGTAACCCAACAATCTTAATGTCATTATCAAGTAATAATTTCAAATTAGATAAAATGTCATCTGGTGTTACACCAAATTTTGAATCTTGACCTTGAGTTATTACTTTATTACAATGACCAAATCCATAATCTAAATCTAATCTAATTCCTAACTCTTTACCTCTAAATACTTCAGGATAAGCTTCTATAATACTTAAATTATCAATTATCGTAATTATATTAAATTGACTGCTTATATTATTAATTTGAAGGTAATCATCAATTGAAACAAAATTTGGAGTAAATAATATATTAACATTCATATTAGTATCTTGTAATATTTTTACTATTAAAGATATCTCTTGAACAGAAACAGTTTCAATACCCAATCCATTTTCTAAAACAGTTTTTAATACAGATTCATTATTATTAGCCTTCATAGCATAATAAATTCTGTTTATATTATCCATTGATTTAAGTTTATTAATATTTTCTTTCACTATATCTAAATTATATAAATATTTACAATTTTTTGGGCCTTCCAAACTTAATAATTTATTCCACCAAATATCTTTATTGGTAATTTTAAAATTATTATAAGGGAATACTATCTGATGTAATTCTTTAACCAAATTATTTGATATTTCTGTATCAACTATGAAAGAAAGAGTCATATCATTAGAAGAATAACTTGTTAATTTAATATCAAATGATAAAATCTTATTCATAATATTATTTAATTTATCATATTTTTTAATGTTTTCTCCAACAATTGACACACAACTACATTTATATTCGATATTAACATTATAAAATTCTTGTAAAGATTCTTTTAATCTTTCTAACTTTTCTATGTCTGTATCATCAGTTGTTGTTGTAATATTAAATTGTGATGTATTTATTATGTTAACATCAACATTAAAATATTTAAACTTGGAAAATATATCATAGACAAATCCATAATTATTCCACATGTTTAATGATTCAATTTTAAAAACAGTAACATTCTTTTGTGATGTAATTGAATATATTAATTTATCTGTATTACCAATATTATTTTTAATAATAGTATGATTATCATCGTAATTAAATGTGTTTCTTATTTCAATTGGAATATTTGCTTTTTTACATGGTTTAATACAATAAGGATGAATAACTTGAGCACCCATTGCTGAAATTTCTTGAGCTGCATCATAACTTATTGAATTAATTATATTTACATTATCCAAATTATTAGGATCTCCAGAATAAATACCATTAACATCAGTCCATATCTGATAAACAGAAGAATTTAATGATGCAGCAATAATAGAACCGGTTGTATCACTACCACCCCTTCCCATTAAAGATATGTCACCTTTAATGTTAGTACCTCTAAAGCCAGGTACTACAATATTATTATACTTTTTTAGATTATCAATTAAAATTTTATTTTTTACAGTGAATTCACCTTTATTATAAATATTAACATTTTCTAAATTACATTCTATAAAATTCGATGAATCTACATAGTTTGAATTTATTTTATTTATTTCTAGAAATTTATTAAGAATTTTAGCTGTAAACGTTTCTCCCATTGATATCAAAATAATTTTATCTTGTAATTCTAATCTATTTTTATTAATTAAAAGTAATATGTAATTCATTTCATTTTCTAAAAAATAAAGAGTTTCAAACCCAAGTTCTAAACCTAATTTAATATTAGGTTCAAATATACTTTTTTTTACAAAGTCAGTCTTACTATTTGTAGATAAACTGTTAAAATTTTCAACTAAATGGAATAGTTTATTAGTAATACCTTTCATAGCAGATACTACTATTACTGTTTTATCGGTTGACAATTTAGAAATTAATAAATCATAACCGAATTTAGTTTGTGAAGTACCACCAAGTTTTATTACTACTTTTGTATCTAGTAAAAATTTCAAATTAGACATATAAATTATTTAATTAAATTAAATAATGCCTAAATCAATTTTTTACACCTTAATGTAGTATGTTTTTATCAGGACCGATATAGTACATATTGAAGATCTAATAATTCTTGTTCTAGTTTATATTGTTTAAAATCAAGTTCATTACGTTGACTTATTGAATGTATTGAAAAACAAAATCCATAACATTGATAATATTATAATAATTAATCATCGTAGTATAATTGGGTTCATATAAATATGTTCTTCTTTAACAACACCATAGGACTTGTTTTTTATTAGTCTCTTATTTTGCCATTAACACACTATTTTTATTTGTCTTTAATGTATCAGATGCAAAACGAAGAGCTGATTTATTTTGTTTAATCGCCGCTAACACAACTTCTTTATCTGCCTTTAATGTATCAGATGCATATTTAAGCAACAAACCATCTTGTGTAACCATAGCTAATACTAATTCTTTGTCTGTTTCTAATGTATTAGTATTATTTATAAAGGCTTGTCTAACATATGATAATTTAGTATTAGTTATTAAATATGCTTTATATACAGCAATAATAGATGCATCTGCTTTTAATTCATCGGATGCATATTTATATGCTAATCCATATTCTGTAACTGCTGCTAAAACAATATCTTTATCTGCCCTTAATATTTTAGATGCATATCGAAGCAATGCCCCATCTTGTTTAACCATTACTAACATAAATTCTTTGTCTGTATTTAATTTATTGTTAAATGTATTGTTTTGATCTATATTTGTTAAATCTATAATAAAAGCTTTTCTAACATATGATAATTTAGCATTAGTTATTAAATATGCTTTATATGCAGCAATAATAGATGTATCTATTTTTAATTCATCAGATGCATATGAATATGCTAATCCATGTTGTTTAACGGCCGCTAACACAACTTCTTTATCTGATATTAATTCATCAGATGCATATTCAAGTGCAACCCCATTTTGTTTAACAGCAGCTAATACAACTTCTCTATCTGATTTTAATTCATCATATGCATAGTCAAGCAATAAACCATCCTCTTTAACCATTGCTAACATAATTTCTTTATCTGCATATAATGTATCATATTTAACTTCATCTTTAAAATTTTCTCTAATATCGGAATTTTTAACATTAGTTATAAAATATAATTTATAATATGCGAACACAAGATCTTTATCTTTCATTAATGACGTATGTGCAAATTGAAGTGCAAATCCATCTTGTGTAACAGCTGCTAATACAATCTTTTTATCTGCCTTTAATTTATCTGATGCAAATTGAAGTGCAAATCCATCTTGTGTAACAGCCGCTAATACAATATTTCTATCTGCCTTTAATTTATCTGATGCAAATTGAAGTGCAAATCCATCTTGCGTAACAGCTGCTAACACAATCTTTCTATCTGCCTTTGATTTTTCAGATAAATGTTCAAGTGCTAATCCATTTACTTTAACTGCCGTTAAATCTGATCGTTTAGTTGAATAATTAAATAAACCACCACCTTTTAATTCTAAATATTTAGTTTTATATTTAATGTATTTTAAATTATAATCACTCATATATATAATTATAGATATTTTTATATTCTATATTATCTGGAAAACTACTTTAAATAATATACTTTGTTTATGTTCTTATGATATACTTTGTTTATACAATCTAATGGTTTAAGATGGGATGTATTCCGTATTTAATCAATTGGCGACGATCTATAAAGGTCCACGTAAAAGAAATGATTTTTTGGGGGATATTTATTTAATTATTTAATGTTATCAAAAGCAATATTTGATTTTTCGATAAAGACATCTGGGGAATTTAATTTATTACCATTAAATCCAAATAGAAATATAGTAATACAAGAACATGAAAATATAGAAATATCATCATTTATATGTAAAAACAATTCTTGTAATGATTTGATTATTAATATTAGCAAATACACTCGCTTGAGCAAATGGAATAATAATATGGACAAACGTATTTCGTGGGAAAATACTATTGGTGGTAATTTAATAAATAAAGCAACTACAAAAGAACAAATAACAGACCAATTAATTAAAATAGATATATTACAATTAAAATTTGGTTCTTGGACAAGAGACTCACCTGTAGTAGATAAATTAATATTATTATTTAAAGATTTTGATCTAGATGTTGGAGATAAAGAGGGAGCAAAATATAAATATTTACAATTAAAAAATTAATATAGTATTCAAAAAAATCAATTATGTAATTTTTTGAATAATATCAATTATGTAATACTCTTAATATATAAATAAAGCTTGTATTTTTGATAAGCATAAATTAATAACTAGGTTCTATAACAATCGGTTCAATATCTAGTAAATGAATTATTTCATTTAATGTATTTTTCACTTCTTCTGACTGAATTTTGACAAGTGGTAATCTTACCGAATCATCAGTTGCTAAATTATACCTAACCATTAGATATTTGAGTGGTACAGGGTTAGTATCAATGAATAAATTTTTAAATAGAGGATATAGACCTTTATTTAATTTAGTCGCTAAACTTAAGTTATTACTTCTATAAATGTTAACCAATGATAATATGTGTTTTGGAAATAAATTAGAAGCTACACTAACTACACCTTCACATCCAACACTCATTAATGGTAATGTCAATGAATCATCACCAGAAAGTATAACTATATCACATAGATTCTTTATTTCTAAAGCTTGTGAAATACTACCACTAGCTTCTTTAATAGCTTTAATATTATCAAAACTATTGTACAATTTTGCTATAATTTCTGGATTCATAGATACACAAGTTCTTGAAGGTATATTATACATCATTATTGGTTTATCTCCCAATAATTGTGCAATAGTAGAAAAGTGTTGATAAATTCCTTCTTGTGAAGGCTTATTATAATAAGGAACAGTTACCATAACCGCATCACAATAATCTTTAAATTTAAAACCATTTTCTAAAGTAGTTTTAGTGTTGTTACCTCCAATACCAACTATAATATTAACTGTACCATTAAAATGTTTCCAAGCAGTCTTAACAATACTTTCTTGTTCTTTTTCATCCAAAGTTGGTGTTTCACTAGTTGTACCTAATAGGACTATATTTTTAATACCTGATTCAATTTGGTATTGAATTGAAGAAACAAGTTGATCAAGATCAACACCACTGTCTCTAAAAAAAGTAGGAATTACGGTATATACGCCAGGATTAAATTGCATTACAAATTAAGAAAATAAAATCTTAAATATAAATTACTCAATTTTTTCTATTTTTGTTACTTTATACTGTAAAAACTACTCTCCACCAACCTTTAATATTTTTTTTTGAGATGTCTAATCCAGGTCCATCTTTTACTCCCCAACCACAATCATTCCAATGTGCTCTATATAAACCTGAAATTGATGATTCAACAGAATTATATAAACTAGTATTAGAACTATCAATAAGTGGACCCATTACAACTACTTGTATTCCATTTGGTTGGTCATCACTTGTAGCATTAAACCAAGAATTCATAACTGTTTGTTTTTTATCATATTGATTATCTGCGAAATATTGAAGCATTTTATGTTCTCCAACGTTAGCATTTGTTTGAAACCCACATAATAAATGTAATTTGTTAAAAATTGGACCCCATCTTTCAGCCCAATTTTTTCCTTCATAACTTTCTTTTAGTACCTGACAACTCATTAAAGCTTTAAATTCCATGTCCCTATTACCCCAATCATTACCTTTTGTAGCATCAGAACCATATCCATACCCATGTCCAATATATGCAGATGTATCTACATTATCAATAAAGTAATCAAAGTTACCTGAATCAACCGCATATTCCTTATGTATACCATAATTATTCATAGAATTTATATAATTATTATAAATATTTGAACCTAATTGTGATTCCGCACATTCAATACCATAATTATGAATACTCCCTCTACGAGTAGGATTATCTACTCGTGAATTAAATAATTTTGAATATCTACTAAAGTCTAAAATTAAAGGAATATTAAAAGTAAACCCAAATTCATTTTGAGTAGATAGAATACATTTTATTTTATTAATTCTTTCTAAGAAGCTATTTGATATATTTTTATTTATAGATATTGTAAAACTTGAATCAACTTCTAAATTATTTACTGTATCAAACCCAGATATTACATTAATATTGGAAGTATATTTTAAATTATTAACACTTATTTTAAAATTTTCGGTAATACTTTCTTTACTAATTTCAGTATTGTTATTAAGTAAATCTATACTAATATTATCAAAATTTATTTTTGGATAATGTTCAAGAGATGCTGGGATTATAGATTCTAATAATTCTATGTTTTGATATTTTCCAAATACTAAATAAGCAGGTACAATAAAATCACTATTTGAAAAACTGTAATAACATAATGTTACTTTTAAGATATCCGTAAACTTTTTATCATATTGTTTTTTAGCAATAGCTAAAGCATCCTCTTTACTCATTATGTTTACTACATTCTTTGTTTCTTCTAAATTAAATGATATTTTACTAATATCTCTATTTCTATTAAATATATTTAATCTTATCTTTGTTCCTTGACCTATTATACTAATATTGTTATATTTTAAATTAACAGTAACAGATTTACCAATAATATTTTTTTTTATATATTTAGCTTCTAAATCAGTATCTTCTGCAACAATATTATTAATAGATATTGAATAATCTAGATTGCGTATATTTTCTAAATCTTGAATACTATTATTAAAAATATTCTTTACCTCTGTGTCAGAAATACTTTCAATATTATTTAATTCATCAGATAAATTGATTGGATCATCGTTATGTATATACATTTTTTTTAATATAGGTAATTGTTCTACTATTCCAGGTAGTTTATTATTTAATTTTAGTGGTTCATGTTGAGATTCTACTGGTTGTTGGTATAATTTATCAAGATCATTATGTATTTCTTTTAATTCTTTATAATTTTTTTCAATTATATTATTTTTATCCATTAAATTTTTATTAATATTTTTAAATTTTTCTAAATCATCTATTACTTTATTTTTATAATCAATAACTTCTTGTAAATCAATAAAATTATTTGATATTAATTTTTTCATCTCTAATAACATTTTATTTTTTTGTATTTCTAATTTTCTAACATACAAATTTTCAAGATCTATTTTTTTTTTATGAGAATCTATTTTTATTTTTATATTAATTCTTTCAATAATTTCTATACTATATTGATAAATACTATTATTTGCTTGATACATAATATCAAACAATGTTGCTTGTTCATTAATTTCATTATAATTTGTCTCAATACCACTTAATAGTTTAGATTTTTTTAGTTCTGTATTGGAATCATTTAATATTCTTAAATCTTCAATAGAACTATTTAATAAATCATTAATTCTATCTATATCAATAGAAACATTTTCTATTTCATATTTAACTTTATTTATTAAATTATCTGAAGAATTAGATTTTTCTAATACATATTGTTCTTTTATTTTACTTGTCATTGTTTTCATACTTTCTACTAGAGATTTTTTCAATACATCAATGTGTTTTTCTTTATTATCAATTATATTTTGAGCATCATCTGGAATTACAGTTACTTTATCAATATTAGTTGTAACATTAGTTTTAAATAATTCTATATCACTTTTTAATTTATTAATCTCTTCATTTATTACATTTATTTTTTTTGCAAGTATTTCATCATTTTCTGATCTAATTATTGATTCTTTCATAATTTCTACTTTTAATTTTGTACAATCTATTTGTCTATCACTATTTAATTCGGATATTTTAGCTGATAATGCTATAAAATTTTTATTAATTTCAGACATTATTATTAACTTACTAGGAATTATAAATTTTTAATTTTTGGGTGAAAAAAATTAAAAATTTATATATTATTTAAGACTTTAATTTCGAGTAGATTATCTTTAAATTCATTTAAACTTAAATTAATTGGTTCATTGTCAGGAAAGTTTACATCTGCTATTAAAATTATTTTATAGTGATAAACAAAACTATTACCTTCTAAATTAAATTCATTATTATCGCCAATGTCAATAATATGATTTTTTTTATTTTGATATTCGACAATTAATCTCTTATGTAATAATTTTTTATGAAAGTTACCACCTATTTTAACACATGCTTTTCTTCCATTAAATATTAAATTTGTAATATAACAACCAGTATTTTCTAAATTATTTATAATAACAGTGTTTTCATTAATATTATCTAAGACTAAATAATTTTTGTTATTAGTATAATATTTTTTCCATATGTCAGCTTGACTTAACCTATACTTTTCTTCAGTATTATTATCATTTGTCATTAACTCTACAGCACACCAAAAATTTATGACTTCATTCATAAAACTAGATGAACTATTTACATTTTTAATTACAGAATCAATTAAATTATAATTATTATATTCTATCGAATTTTCTAATATTTTTTTGATGATTTCTTGACCGTACTGTTCAATTAAATAATAAAAAAATGTAAATGTTCCATATTTTCTATTAGTATTAGATAATACTATATTTGTTACTTTTTTTGAATTTACATACATTTGGAATTCCATATTTTTATTACTATCTAATACTATTTGTAAAATTTCTTTACCGTTTTTATTTATAATTCTTATATTATCTATAAATATAGAATCATTATTTTTTGTTCTTAATTCAATATTAGGAATATTAGAAGAACTAAATTCTATATTATCATTATTACTGTAAATTTTATCTATTTCTATTGAAACTTTTCCTAACAATAAATTTTTACCATTTGAATTTAATGTGTGAATATAACCATTTGAATTTAAATATATATTTCCAATATTACTAAGAGATAAATAACGGTCATTAAATAATTCTGATATAAAATATTTAGGAGATAAACTGATAGTATCATTTAATATATATTCAAATGTTACTGCTAAACCTTCAGATATCCATGATTTTTCAAACCAATCATAACTAGATTGAATAGCATGAAAAATTTCATGAAATAAAACAATCTTTAACCACTCGTAATTCAATGTACATGAAATATTTATATATGTATTAACATCATAAGGATTTGTAGTATAATAATATAAAAATTCTGCCGACGTATAACCTTTAACGTTAGTATTATTTATATTAGTTATGTATATATCATAATTAGGATCACCTCCATTTTGTTGTAAATTTTCATCATTTAAAGGT